>MDTB01155198.1_pt1 | contig 33790 bp, 33 predicted proteins | sample 811161 | NCBI WGS metagenome assembly MDTB01 (sample SAMN05326650, study PRJNA326480) | marine metagenome | isolation source: seawater | place: Mediterranean Sea | collected 2009 | reverse complement strand
TGGTGATATTTTTCTAATAATTGCAACATTGATTACACTTTATACAGGGTATGAATATACCTTAAATGTCTTCAAAAAATGAATATTGTTGTTGTAAGTGGTGGGTTTGATCCTATTCATTCTGGTCATATATCCTATATGAAATCAGCAAAAGATATTGGCGATCATCTTATAGTTGCTTTAAACAGTGACGAATGGCTCATACAAAAGAAAAAAAAAGTATTTATGGATATTGAGGAAAGAAAAAATATTTTACTAAATATTGAATGTGTTGATGAAGTAATTACTTTTAATGATGATGATATTGGAAGTTGTATAGATGCTTTAGAAAAGATTAAAAGCAAATATCCAAATGACAAGATCATTTTTTGCAATGGTGGCGACAGAAATCAAAACAATATTCCTGAAATGATAGTCGATGGAATTGAGTTTAAGTTTGGAGTTGGAGGAGAGGATAAGAAAAACTCTTCTTCATCACTTCTCAAAAATTGGAAATATGATAGTGAAGATAGAATATGGGGAACTTTTTATAACTTTTATGATTCTAAAGAGGTAAAAGTAAAAGAGCTAATAGTTAGCCCAAAAAAAGGAATGAGTTTTCAAAAACATAAACAAAGGAATGAGATTTGGCTGGTAACACAAGGCTCTTGTGAAGTTATGTTTGCAGACAAAGATCCAAATCTAAAAGAAAGAATTATATTAAATAAATTTGATCATTTTATAGTTGATGAAGGGCAATGGCACCAAATCATTAATCCTTTTGAAGAAGAATGCCATATTCTTGAAATTCAGTATGGTAATTATGTTATTGAAGATGATATTGAACGTTTAAGTTATTATGATGATAAAAAAACATAATTTCTTCTTTTATTTATTATTCTTATGCAATACACTCTGCAGTCATTAGGCTGGATGGCAGAGTGGTTATGCAGCGGCCTGCAAAGCCGTTTACGCCGGTTCGATTCCGGCTTCAGCCTCCACCAAAGATTAATTTTTAATAACTTATTTTTTAAAAATATATATAATACCTGCATTTAAAGAGGGTGATTAAATGAAAATTTTGGTAATGGGACTTCCTGGCTCTGGCAAAACATATTTAACAGAAAGACTTGTTCCATTGCTGCAGGCTGCATGGTATAACGCTGATAAGGTAAGAGAGATGGCAAATGATTGGGATTTTTCAGATGAAGGCAGAACAAGACAATCAAATAGAATGAGGACTTTTGCTGATTTTGAAAAAAAAAATGGGAGATTTGTTATTTGTGATTTTGTTTGCCCCACGAAGAACACAAGACAAAACTTTGATGCTGACATAATCATTTGGATGGACACAATTTCTGAAGGAAGGTTTGAGGATACAAATAAGCTATTTCAAAAACCAGATAAGGTTAGCTATCACATTAAAGAATGGAATGACAAAAATCATATTAATATAGCTCACGATATTAAGGAGAAATATAATGTTTGACTGGAAAAAACCGACTGTGCAGATGCTTGGTAGATGGCAGCCATGGCACGATGGCCATCAGGCATTATTCAAAAGATGCTTTGAAAAAACTGGTCAAGTAATAATTCAGGTGCGTGATGTTCAGGGAGTATCTGGAGGCATTAATCAAGACGATAATCCATTTGATTGGGATGAGGTTTGTAAAAACATTGAAAAAGGTCTTGAATGTGATGGATTTAAAAGAGGAATAGAATATGAGATTATGCTTGTTCCAAATATTGTAAACATCACATATGGCAGAGGCGTAGGTTATAAACTTGAAGAAGAGGTTTTTGATGAATCAATTACCTCTATATCAGCAACTAAAATTAGAAAAGAATTGAGAGATAAAGGAGAACTCTGACTTTGTTAATCAAAGGATTATAATGAAAATAGGCATAGTAGGATATGGATTTGTTGGAAAGGCTCTTGCTAATGGTCTTAAAGATAGTGTTGATCTGTCAATAATTGATCCAAAACTAGGTACTTCAATTAAGGATTTAGAAATTATAAATCCTGAAATTATTTTTATTTGTGTACCTACTCCCATGAGTGATGATGGAAAACAAGATATAAGTATTTTAGAGTCAGTAATTTCAGATTTAAATATATATTGTTCTTCATCATTGTTTGTTTTGAAAAGTACTGTTCTTCCATCGCATGTAAAACATATTGAAAGAATATGCAAAACCCTTATTCTTAATCCAGAGTTCTTAAGAGAGAATTTTGCAGACGATGACTTTATCAATGCTGATCTAATCCTATTTGGGGGAGAAAAAGATTATGCAAACAAGCTGTCAAATTTTTACAAAAATCATACTAAATGTATAAATAAGAAACACATTTTTGTTGATTTAGTTTCAGCAGCATTGATCAAATATACAATTAATTCATTCCTTGCGACTAAAGTCATTTTCTTTAATGAAATAAAAAAAATTTTTGACAAATCTAATACAGGTGATTCGTGGAAAAATTTCATAGATGCTTTGTCTTCTGACAATCGAATTGGTAGTTCTCACATGCAAGTCCCTGGTCCGGATGGAAGAGAGGGTTTTGGAGGCGCATGTTTTCCTAAAGATACGAGCGCTTTATTAGATTATTCAAAAGAAATTAATAGTAACTTTGATCTTCTTGAGAAAGTGATATCTCTTAATAATAAAATTAGAGCAGAGTATAATAGGCCAACTGAAAGAGAGTTAGAACAGAACATTGGCTTTAATAAGAGTAAACAGGAGTAATTTTTATAAGCCCGAGTGGTGGAATTGGTAGACACAAGGGACTTAAAATCCCTCGATAGAAATATCGTGCCGGTTCAAGTCCGGCCTCGGGTACCATCTTTGTAAATATTAGATTTATAAGATTTAAGATTTTCCAAACAATTAGAAAATGAATATTATTGACTATCTTATAAAGTATATTGAAGACTGTAATCGTGTTACTCAAAACAAAAGTATGATGTTGACTGGTGGAAGATCCGCAAAAATTTTGTATAAGAACTTTCATAATGTTAACAAAATTAAAGAGATTAAGAACATTGATTTTTTTTTGACTGATGAAAGACATGTGTTGCCAGAAAGTCATGAAAGCAATCAAAGGCTTGTTGAAGAAAACTTTATTTCAGGCCTTCATCTGTCAAGGAAGTCACATTTTTATACTTTTGATACAAATAAAGATAATCATGAATCAATATGTAATTCTTATGAATCATTACTTCCACAATCAATAGATTTGATGATTCTTAGTATGGGTGAAGATGGACATATTGCTTCGTTATTTCCTCACAGCGATGCATTGCATGAAAATAGAAAGAATATTCTTTCAACTTTTTGTCCAAAACCACCTCCTTCAAGATTTACTATTACTCCAAAAGTTATAAAAAATACTAAAGAAATTTTTATTTTATGTTTTGGAGAAGAAAAACGTAAAAAATTTGAAGAGGCGAGAGAGAATCCTGATGACTTTTATTCTATTCCTGCCAGATTAGTTCTTAACAGAAATTGGGTCTTTGATATTAATGAGGATTTAAATTTAAAAAAATAGATATTCATTTAATAGACTATTCAGCAAAAATGTTATAATTGCTCAAATTTGTAGGGGCTAATGCTTGACTGCCTGGTGAATAACCTTTTTTATAGAAATTATGGATCAAGAAAATAATTATAATGATGAAATAGACTTATTAGAGCTATTTTTGATTGTTTGGAAGAAACGACTTTTTGTAGTAACTCTTACATCTATTTTTGCAATAGCTTCTGTATTTTATGCATTAAGTTTACCAGATGTATACACTTCTAAAAGTTTGTTGGCTCCAGCTAACAAAGAGGAAACAATCTCCTCAAGGCTTGGAGGAATGTCTGGACTTGCAGGATTAGCCGGTGTGAATTTATCTCAATCTAATGCATCAACAAGTCAGGAAGCAATTGAACGTGTAAAATCGTTTGAATTTTTTTCTAATTATTTTTTACCTAATATAAAACTTGAAAATCTTTTGGCCGTAAAAGAATGGACTCCAGAATCAGAAACAATTATATATAATGATGGTCTTTTTGATGTTAAGAAAAATAATTGGAATACAAAGCCTTCTGATCAAACTGCATATAGACAATATATAAACATCTTTGGAATAAATGTGGATGATGAAACTGGATTTGTTACCTTCACTGTTGATCATCAATCACCAGAAATTGCAAAAAAATGGTTAGACATTATTATCTATAACATAAATGAAAGCATGCGTGAAATTGATAAAACAGATGCTCAAAATGCAATAAACTTTTTAAATGAAACCTCTAGCTCAACAAGTATCCAGTCAATAAGAGAAGTTATTGGAAGAATTCTTGAAACTAAAATGCAAACACTTATGCTAGCCTCTACAAATAAAGCATATGTCTTCAAAGTATTAGATTCACCAATAGTTCCAGAAATTAAATCTGGACCATTTAGATCTATTATTTGCATAATTGGAACACTCATTGGTGGAGTGATCTCTGTATTAATAACTTTTTTTCAGCACTACAGGAAATTAAATTAAGTTTTGAAGATTCTTGTCACTGGTTCAGCAGGTTTCATAGGTTCTGCATTAACCTTACGTCTATTAGATAGGGGTGATAATGTTATAGGCATTGATGACCATAATAATTATTATGATCCATCTTTAAAAGAAGATCGTTTGTTGAGGCATATAGATAATCCAAGCTATACACATATTCGTTTAAACATTTCAAACCGTGAAAAACTAGAGGATTGTTTTTCAAAATATCAACCTGATAGAGTAGTGAATCTCGCAGCTCAGGCTGGTGTAAGATATTCAATCGAAAATCCTTCAGCTTACATAGATAGTAATATTGTAGGTTTTGGTAACATTTTAGAATGTTGCAGGCATTACAATATTAATCATTTGGTATACGCATCATCAAGTTCAGTATATGGAGCAAATACTCATATGCCATTTTCTGTTCATAACAATGTTGATCATCCCTTAAGTCTTTATGCTGCAAGTAAAAAATCTAATGAACTAATGGCACACACATATAGTCACTTATATGATCTTCCAACTACAGGTCTTCGTTTTTTTACAGTTTACGGTCCATGGGGCAGGCCAGATATGGCACTTTTCTTATTCACAAAAAAAATTCTCGAGGGTAAACCTATAGATGTCTTTAATTTTGGAAACCATAGAAGAGATTTTACTTTTATTGATGATATTGTTGAGGGAATAATTCGAACAATTGATAAACCGGCAATATCTAATCCAGCATGGTCTGGAGAAAATCCTGATCCTGGAACAAGCATCGCTCCATGGAGAGTCTATAATATTGGAAATAATAGACCTGTTGAGTTAGCAGACTATATTGATGTTTTAGAAAAATGTCTAGGTAAAAAAGCTAAGAAAAACCTTCTTCCACTTCAACCAGGCGATGTGCCTGATACTTTTGCTGATGTTGAAGACTTAATAAAAGATACTGGATACAAACCAACAACAACTATTGACGAGGGTATACAAAAGTTTGTTCAATGGTATCTAGAATATTACTAATTATAGTAGGGGAGTAAATTTTGACTATAAAAGACAATCCAAAAATTGCAGTTATCGGCTTAGGATATGTTGGACTTCCTCTTGCTGTAGAGTTTGGAAAAAAATATTCTGTTTTAGGTTTTGATGTTAACAGCAAGCGAATAGATGAATTAAAAAATGGCAAAGATATTACACTCGAGGTAGATAATAAAGAGCTAAAGAATAGCAAATTTTTAGAGTTTACAACCAGCATAGACGAATTATCATCATGCAATGTATATATTGTCACTGTGCCAACTCCAATTGATGAAAATAAATCTCCAGATTTAGGCTTTTTAGAAAGCGCCTCTGAAATGATTGGAAAAGTTATAAATAATAAGAATATAGTTATTTATGAATCAACCGTATATCCTGGTTGCACTGAGGAAGTATGTGTTCCAATATTAGAAAAATTTTCAAAATTGAGTTGTATTTTTGATGATGATGATGAAGATTCAGCAACTGGTTTTTATGTTGGTTATAGTCCTGAGAGAATTAATCCAGGTGATAAACTGCATAGAATCACGTCAATTAAAAAAGTTACTTCAGGTTCAACAAACCTGGCTGCGAATTTTATTGACAGTCTTTATGACAGTATTATTGATGCAGGTACTCATAGGGCTCCCAGCATTAAGGTAGCGGAAGCGGCAAAAGTTATTGAAAATACTCAACGTGATGTAAACATTGCTTTGATTAATGAATTAGCAATTTTATTTAATAAACTTGATATTGATACAAAACAAATACTTGAGGCAGCCGAGACTAAGTGGAACTTTTTACCTTTTTATCCTGGTCTTGTTGGAGGTCATTGTATCGGAGTCGATCCATATTATCTTACCCACAAAGCACAATCTGTTGGGCACAATCCTGAAATAATTTTGGCTGGCCGAAAATTAAATGACAATATGGGAGCACATATTGTTAGTCAACTAGAAGATGCTATGAACCATAAAAATATTAAAATTTTTGGCAGCAAGGTGTTAATAATGGGATTATCATTTAAAGAAAATTGTCCAGATATAAGAAATACAAGAGTAATTGATATTCTTAAGAGGCTTGAAGAAAAAAATGTAAAAGTTGATGTTTATGACCCATGGGTGAATTCAGAAGAAGCTAAAGATGAGTATGGCATTGAAATAATTGAATCACCAAATATTAAAATGTATGACGGCATTATAATCGCAGTTGCACATAATCAATTCAAAGAAAAAGGTATAGCAAGCATCAGATCATTTGGTAAAGAAAATCATGTACTTTATGATATCAAGTACCTTTTTAAATCAGATGAAAGTGATTTGAGATTATAAAAATTATGCAACGAGATAGGACAGCATTTTTTATTAGAGCATACAATGATGTTGATCATTTTGTCCCACTTATTGCCGAATTTATAAAGAAAAAAGAAAATCCTCTTATTGTTTTAACAACAGATTTAGATTTTGAAAACGATTACAGAGTTAAGTATCTAAAAACATTAGGAGATTTTGAAATATTCAGAGATAAAGATCATGAGTTTATTGAATATGAAAAAAGAGACACCTTTCTAAAAAAATTATCAAGTAGAATATACTCGATAAAGAGAAACAGAAATGGATTTATCGGAAGCCTTTTCAGAAGATTATATTTTGATTGTGAGAAAGAATTAAATTTTCTCAGAAAGAAAAATATAAGTGAGTGTGTTTTTGAATGGTGCTCACCATTTGAGAGAGGTGAGATTCTTGAAAAGTATTTTACGGCAGCGAAAGGTATTGGACTAAAAACTATATCAATTCCACACGGGTGTAATATTTTTATAAACTCTGACGTCACTTTAGGATATCGAGCTAATACTGTTAAAGGTAAAGAATTTGTTGATCCAACTGATAGAAAAAAATTTGATTACTATGTTCTTCAAAATCCTATTAGGAGAGATGGTTGGATTAAATGGGGATACGATCCAATAAAAACTCAAGCATGGGGCAGTTTAAGGTTTTATCCAGATTGGGCAAAAATTAACAAAGAGATTTGTCCAAGATTTGATCCGAAATTAAAAAATAACAATAAGTTAAAAGTTGTTTTTATGCAATTCCAAAAAGATTATAACGTTCATAATAAAATGGTGATGGATAGTTTAAGAGAACTTTCAAAACTTGATTTTATTTCTCTCGCAGTAAAAGATGCAACTAGAGAGGGAAAGGCTTTCTATAATAGGAATAAATCTGCAGGGGAACTGGGAGACGCTCTAATTGGTTGGTATGGGAACGAAGTTCACTCACCATCATTAATCAATTGGGCTGATTGTGTCATTGTAATAGGAGGCTCTATAGGAATTGAAGCAATGCTTCAGGAGAAACATCTTGTTTATCCAATATATTTAAATTCAAATCAAACTATGTATGAATATTTTGATGCGGCTTATTGTCCAGATAGTCTCGAAAAGATGAAAGATCTCTTGGGTGAGCTTAAAAGTAACTCAAGTATATTAAAACCAACTGGTATTGATGAGATGTTAAAAGAGATAGTTTACGCTGGAGGTGAGCCATTCAATGTCCCTTTAAAATATTATGAAATTATTAAAGATAAAAATTTAAGATATGGCAAAGATATCTTTAATCAATAATGAGCAACATATTTGTAAATACAGTACCACATTCAGGCACTCATCTTGTAACAACAATATTAGATTCTCTTGGCTACAAGCATGCGAATATTAAAAACAAATTTTATACAGTAAGACCATATTTTCGTAGAATCCAAAAGGCCGGAATAAATTGGCGTTCCTCAAAGGAGCTAGGTAACTATATACCTTTATTTGAAAAGAAAACTGTTCTAGTGAGTGTTGCCTCTCCAAGATTAGTAAAACCGTCACTGATGACTAAAACATTCTCAAATGTTGGTAATAAGCAATATATTATTGGCCATATGCCTTTTAGCGTAGATGGCAAAAAAGTTATAGAAGAAAAAATTTCAAAGACAGTCACCATTATTAGAGATCCAAGAGATATGGCGATATCAATGATTAACCATTGCAGGACAAGACCATTGCATCATGCATATGAATACTTATTCAATACATTAGATTCTGAAACTGATAGATTAAGCGCAGTTGTATCTGGTTATGATAATCAATTTGGTAGTTTAATAGGAATAAATAAAATGTATGCATCTATGATGAAATGGCAAGATGAAGTTGATAATATCACTCTAAAATTTGAGGATTTAGTTGGTTTGAGGGGTGGAGGGAATTCGGAAGATCAAATCTTTTCTTTAAATGCTTTAATAAATTATTTGGGTCTTGAAGATAAATTTGATCAAGATAAGATTTCCACCATTGCAAAAAACTCATTTGGTGTTTCTGGCACTTTTAGAAAAGGTAAAATTGGAGCATGGGCGAAAGTATTTTCAGACACTGAAAAAAAAATATTTAAATCTAAAGTTGGAGATTTGTTGATTGATCTAAATTATGAAACAAACAAAGACTGGTAGTTTTTGAAGTCTTTTAAAAGTGTAATTAAAAAATATGAAAAAAATTTTATATATTGTCGCAAATCCCTTTAATTTTTCTAGAATTTCAGTTGGAGGTAATATTAGCTCTGCTAATGGAGTAATTAATGGATTTAGAAGTAAGGGGTTTCATGTCGATGTTGTTACTGACTCCAGAGTTCCAACACTTGATGATGATTGTTATAACTTAAAAACCATTTTTTATCCTTATAGGTTTTTTCGCAAATTAATTCCCACTAACAGAAAAGGATTGATTGGAAGATTATTTAATAAAGTCGATCATTTATCTTTTCGCTTCGCGATGAGTAAAAAAATTAATCAATTAATTAAAGAAAATAATTATGCATTTTGTTATATGAGAGCATCTTATAACGGGCACGCTGTTGTTAAGCATTTAAATGCAGCTAATTTAGATCTTATAGTTGAAGTAAATAAGCCTTTAAGTATGGGACCATTCAATAATAAAGATAATCTAAATTGGCCCACAAAAGGCGAACATGTTTCAGTGCCTTTATCTGAGATCATGCAATATGATACTGCTAAGGTTATCACAGTTGATAGTTCTGTAAGAGCAAGATGGATAACAGAGTTTGTGGGAAAAAAATATAAAAAAAAGATTATTGTTAACTACAACGGAGTAAATACAGATATGTTTGTTCCTGCTGAACCTGATGAGGAAATTGTCAAAGACCTTCAACTGTCCAAACAAGATATTGTGGTTGGAATGGCATCCAGTTTCAGATGGTATAACGATATTGATGAATTATGTTTAATTCTCTCAAAATCTGCAAAACAAAGTGAAAAACTCAAGTTTCTTATAATTGTGGGCGATAAGGAAAAAGAGAATGAATTAAATAAAAAAATTGATGAATACAAAATTAAAGAAAAAACAATAATACTTTGTCAAATACCATTCGAAAAAATGCCATTGATCTTGAATTGTTGCGATATATTAATTTCACATTTTAATTTTCATGGAAAGTGGCCTCATAACTGTTCTATTAAACATCTTGAGTACCTCTCAATCGGAAAGCCAACGGTTGCAACAAATGTGGGAGAAGTTAATTTCGCAATTGAGCATGGTGTAAATGGATTGCTTTGTAAAGAGGGAGATGTTGAACAATTTGCAAGTTCAATTACAAGTATGGCAAATGATTTTAATTTCAGATCTAATCTTGGAAAAAAAGGAAGAATAAAAGCAATAAATGAGCTGACATGGGAGGCCAATATATCAAGAATATTAGAGTTCTTTGAAAAAAATAAGGTTAAAAAACAGATTACATAAAATTAAGCTATTTCTAAAATTTACATTATAATGACGAAAAATTTAAAACAATGTCAAAGAAAAGCATAAATCTAAAGACTAAAATTAAAAATAACACTTTGACCTTAGGATCATGGATTACGCTTTATCATCCTGCGATTGCAGAAATAATGTCAAAATCTGGTTTCGATTGGCTTGCTATTGACTTGGAGCATAGCGTGATTTCTATTAGAGAAGCTGAAGATCTTATAAGAGTAATTAGTTTGTCAGGCATCACCCCTCTAGTAAGGTTAACCTCAAATGACAGAAACCAGATAAAGCGTGTCATGGATGCCGGCTCTCATGGAGTTATTGTCCCAATGGTTAACACTGCTGAAGAAGCCAAAAAAGCTGTTGAGGCAGTTCATTATCCACCAGAAGGTAGACGGGGAGTTGGACTCGCTCGCGCACAGGGGTATGGTACAAATTTAGAATCTTATATGAAATGGCTCAAAGATGAGTCAATAATAATAGTGCAAATTGAAGATATTAGAGCAGTCGACAATCTAGAGGAAATATTTTCTGTAAGTAATATAGATGGGTATATTATTGGTCCTTATGACTTATCAGCATCAATGGGTATTCCAGGTGAATTTGATAACCCAAAATTTATAGACGTATTAAACAAAATCAAATCTACTGCAAGTCAATGTAAAGTGTGTGGTGGCATCCATATTATTGAACCAAAACCAGAAGAATTAGAAAAAAGAATAGATGATGGATATCGTTTTCTTGCATATAGTTTAGATATTCGAATGCTTGACGTTTCTTGTAAAAATGGCATTCAAAATATTAAAGAGTTAAAAATATAATCTTATGAAGGCTATTGCGATAATTCCTGCCCGAATGGGATCTTCTAGATATCCTGGTAAACCAATGGCAAAAATTCACGGCATACCAATGATTGGACATTGTTATCACAGAACCAAGTTATGTAATGACTTGATGGATACTTATGTTGCAACATGTGATGATGAAATTCATGATTATATTATTTCAATTGGCGGTAAATCGATAATGACATCAGATATTCATGAAAGAGCAACTGATAGAACCGCTGAAGCAATGCTTAAAATTGAAAAAATGATCGGTGAAAGTATTGATATAGTGGTCATGGTGCAAGGAGATGAGCCTATGGTTAGGCCTGAAATGATAAGTCAATCTTTAGCCCCATTTAGTGAAAATCAATCAATAAAAGTTGTTAACTTGATGGCGCATATGAAAACAATTAAGGAATTTGAAGATCCTAATGAGGTTAAAGTTGTAATCGATAAAAACAGTAATGCTATATATTTTTCTCGTGAAGCAATTCCCTCAAGAAAGAAAGGTTTTGATAATGTTCCTATGTTAAAACAAGTTTGTATTATCCCTTTTAAAAGGGAATATCTTCTTAAATTTAATGATATGGAAGAAACAGAATTAGAAAAAATTGAGTCCGTTGATATGATGAGAATAATTGAAAACGGTGACAATGTAAAAATGGTAATGACTGATTCAGATTCTTTTAGCGTTGATACTGAAGAGGATCGACTTTTTGTAGAAGAAAAAATGACAGAAGATCAATTAATGAAAAACTATAAAAATAATGAGTAGATATCTTGTAACTGGTGCAGCAGGATTTATTGGTTCAGCTTTGGCATCTAGGCTCACAAAAGATGGTAATAAAGTCGTTACAATTGATAATTTAAGTACTGGTAATACCTCAAATATTCCTGATGGTGTTGAATTTATTGAAGGTGATTGTGGAAATCAAGAAGTTTACTCAAAAATTCCAAATGATCCATATGATGCGATTTTTCACATAGCAGGTCAGAGCTCTGGTGAAATAAGTTTTGATGATCCTATATATGATATTAGAACAAATGCTGAATCTACTTTGCTTTTGCTTAACTTTGCATTACAAAATAAATGTAAAAGGTTTATTTACGCAAGCACAATGTCTGTATATGGAATTAAGCCCGAGAGACCTGTAAAAGAGAACGAAGATTGTCATCCAGAATCATTTTATGGTATAGCAAAGTTGGCTAGCGAACATTATTTACGTGTATATGAGCAATATGGTATAGATGCAACAAGTCTTAGATTATTTAATGTTTATGGTCCTGGTCAAAATATGAATAATCTTAGACAAGGTATGGTAAGTATTTTTCTCGCTCAAATGTTAAAAGATAAGCGTATCCATGTAAAAGGATCAGCTGATAGATTTAGAGATTTTATTCATATAGATGATGTCGTCGAATCATTCTTTAGATGTCTTAGTTGTGACAAAAGTAAGGGTGAAATTATTAATATCGCGAATGGGAAGGCAACAAAAGTAAAAGAAATTATTGATCTTCTAGTATCTTCTCAAAAAGAAAAAATTGAAATCAAATATAAAGGGGGCACTCCTGGAGACATTCACGGAATTTTTGCAGACATTACACTTATGAATGAAACTCTCGGTACTTGGGAAAGAATAGATTTGCAAGATGGTTTAAAAATGATGATTAAGTCTTGTAGTGAAGGCGAAAGTTAATTCATAAAATAATGTCCACAAAAGATAAAAAATTTCGAAAAACATTTCTAAGTGGGTTGCGCTGGTCAGCAACAAAAAGAATTGGACAAGCCATTTTATCAATCGTTGTAACAATAGTTATGGCTAGATTGTTAGATCCAAGTGACTTTGGATTAGTGGCAATGGCAACTGTTTTCACAGGAATAAGTAATGTTTTTACAGAATTAGGTACAGGTGAGGCGCTAATTAGAAAAAAAAATCCCTCCAATGATTTTATTAGCAGTATTTTTTGGCTAAACACTGGACTAGCAATATTAGTTTGTCTTATTTTGGCGATTATTGCTCCATTTGTTGCAGATTTATATGATCAGGAAATTGTAGAAATATTAATATATGTTTTATCAATAGAAATTTTATTATCAGGATTAAATAGAGTATCTCATGCTCTTTTAGAAAAGAATATGAGATTCAAAGCAATTGCATTTGCGCAGATCGTCTCACAAATATTTGGAGCAGTCATTGGTATTTCTAAGGCTTTTTTGGGATACGGTTTATGGAGTCTTGTAATCTTAGGAATGTCAGGACAAATTATGTATACAATAATAACAAATATTTCATTGAAATGGATTCCAAAGTTTAGCTTCAACATAGAACATATAAAAAATATATTTTCCTTTAGTTCTTATTTAACACTGAACAAAATACTAGATCACTCTCAGCGTCGCTCTGAAATTTTTATTGTTGCTTATTTAATGGGCACTCATTTAGGAGGTGTGTACTCTCAGACGTATAACTTAATGAGAAAACCAGTAAAGCTTATTAGCGGTTTTATGTCGCCTGTTTTATTTTCAACAATGTCATCATTTGTTGACGATATTGATAGAATAAGATCTCTTTATTTAAAGTCTATACAATCTTTTGTCATGATATACATGCCGATAAGTATTATTTTAATTTTGTATTCAGAACCATTTGTTGTTTTTATTTTTGGTGAAAAATGGATAGAGATGGCAAAATTGATGCCAATTTTTGGTGCAATGCTACTTCATATGTCTGTTCATAAATGCAATACAATTTCGCTAAAATCTGTTGGTCGAGTAGATTTGCTTTTTAAAATGTATTTGGTATTTCTTCCCGCTTCTGTCATTGCATGTGTTATTGGCGCACAATATGGAATTTTCTGGGTTGCAATTGGTATGTTTATTACTACCTTTATCCTTTTTGTTTTCAGTTCAATTGCATCTAGTATAGTTTTGGAAGTTGTCTTTAAAAATTACTTTGATCAGGTCTTTAGAATCCTTATCTATGGGGTTTTAATGGCAATATTTGGTTACATAACAAATTTAGCTCTAAGCCTTTACATAGATAACAATTTAATAGTCTCTTTAATTGGATTTTCTCTCGCTTCATTTTTCTATCTCACATTATTAATGATAATTCCTGTACCAGCTTGTTATTACTTTTTAGAACTTCTAAATATAAAGAACACAAAGTTTAGATCTCTAAAATCATAATAATATTTCTCAATGATATATAATTACATCCCATAAGTTATAGATGCTTATTATCAAATAATATTTATATTATGAATATCGGTTCATTAGTTATTAAAAAAGTTATTCCATTTTTTGTTTTATTATTGGGTGCGAAAAAAGGGACTTGGAAAGAGGAAAAATATAGCACTGCAATCTTATCTTTGATAATGATACCTCTTAAAAGATTAAAGGGAATAAGAAGAAATCCTAAGTTCGTTGAAAATCAGTATGATGAATTATCTGGATTGTACATACGAGATAATTATTATCAATCGACAATGAGATACTCAATAGTTGACAGCCAAGTCAAGAAAATTTCAAGCATCGATAATATGCAAGAAATAAGAAAAGAAATCAGAAAAGTCTTAACTAATTATGAATTTAAAAGTGTTTTGGAGGTCGGCGTTGGAGAACTAACTACAATTGAGGATATTTATAAATTTTTTGGACCAGATATTGATTGTTATGGCGTTGATTTATCATTGAATAGAATAAAACATGGTTTAGAAGAATATAAAAAAAGACATGATAAACTCCCAATAGTTTCTAAAGCAAATGCTCTTCATTTGCCATTTCCTGATAACTCTTTTGATCTTGTAATTACAAGGCATACGCTTGAGCAAATGCCAAAGATATATAAAGAGGCTCTTAATGAAATCTTCAGGGTATCAAAAAAACAAGTAGTTTTGTTTGAGCCATCATTTGAATTAGGAACTTTTGCTCAGAAATTAAAAATGTTAAATACTGATTACGTGAGAGGTATACCCAAGTTTTTAAATAGTCATAATGATCTAAAAGTAGAAAAAGAGTATTTAATGAAGAATAGTGCTAATCCTTTGAATCATACTGCATGTTTTAGAATCAGCAGTTTAAATCAAGAAAACATGACCAAATCCAACAGCGTTATTCCATTTGTTTGTCCAATTTCTAAATCAAAACTGGAAGATAAAGGAACATATTTGTATTCAAAAGATTCAAAAAGAGCCTATCCTGTGATTGAGGGTATACCTGTTTTGGATCCAGAATATTCATTGATTCTATTTGAATCAATTAATCTATCAAAACAATAAAGGTGAATTATTGAAAGTACTTATAACCTCAGTACCATTTGGTGAAATTAATAAGTCACCCTTAGAAGCTCTCAGCGCCGAAGGGATTGAGTATTTAATCAACCCACTCAATAAAAAACTAAACGAGGATGAGCTTATCGACTTAATTTCAGATATTGATGTTGTAATTGCAGGAACAGAACTTTATTCTAAGAAAGTTCTTGATAATGCACCAAATTTAAAAATGATCTCAAGACTTGGAATCGGTCTTGATGGAGTAGATTTAAATTATGCAAAAATGAAGGGTATAAAAGTATGTTATACACCTGATGCACCAACTCCGGCTATAGCAGAATTAACTATAGGGTTAATTATTTCATTATTGCGATCAGTTCATCTTTCAAATTTAGAAATGCATAGTAGTAGATGGCACCGATATTTTGGAAAAACAATTTCAGATACTACGATTGGATTTATTGGGGTAGGAAGAATTGGTGCAAGAGTTTTAAAAATGATCAGAGCTTTTGGAAATCCTAAGTTATTAGTTAATGACATTTCTCCAAATACTAAACTTGATAAAGAATTTAACATTGAGTGGGTTGATAAAAAAACTATATACAAAGAGTCTGATGTTATTTCTCTTCATGTTCCACTAACAAAAGAAACAAAAAATATGATCGGACACAATGAACTAATGCAAATGAAATCCGATGCATATTTAATTAACACATGTAGAGGAGGGATTATTAATGAAGATGATCTTTACAACGTAATGCACTCTGGACATTTAAGTGGAGTTGCAATCGATGTTTTTATAGAGGAACCATACGTCGGTAAATTATCTGAAATAGATAGATGCCTTTTAACACCTCATATGGGATCCATGACAGTTGAATGTAGGACAAAGATGGAAATCGAAGCTACTGATGAAGTAATAAGATTTATAAATGGCAAACCATTGAAAGGAGAAGTACCTGAAATAGAGTATGATATACAAAAACAGAGTCTATAACATGGTGATTTTTTATGGATAAGGTAGTTGTAGTTGGTGGTTCTGGCTTTATGGGAAGTCATACAGCTGATGAATTAAGTAATCGCGGTTTTGATGTAACGATTTTTGATAAATCAAAATCTCCCTGGTTAAAAGAAAATCAAAATATGATTGAAGGTGACATGCTTGATATTGATCAGGTGTCCAAAGCTATTAAGGGAGCAAAGTTTGTATATCATTTTGGAGGAGTTGCTGATATTGGGGATGCAAAAAAGAATCCTTTTCAAACGATAAATCATAATGTAATAGGGGCTGCTGTAGTAATGGAAGCAGCTGCTAAAGAGGGAGTTAAAAGGGTGATTTATGCTTCAACAATGTATGTTTATAGTCCTTATGGCTCTTTTTACAGAGCTAGTAAGCAGGCTGCAGAAACTATTATCGAAGCATATACTGAGAAATATTCATTAGAACACACTTTATTACGATATGGTTCCTTATACGGACCAAGAGCTCAAGATTGGAATGGATTAAAAAAATATGTAAATCAAGTTATTAGAAATGGAAAATTAAATTATAGTGGAACCGGATCTGAACGAAGAGAATATATTCATGTAAAAGATGCTGCAATATTAAGTGTTGATGTTTTAGATGAAAAACATAAAAATCAAGCTATTACAGTCACTGGGAATCAAGTTTTAAGCTCAGAGGAGCTTATAGAAATGATTTTTGAAATAGCTGGCGTTAAAAAAGATGTAAAAATTGACAGAGAAGCAAAATCTGATGACCATTACCTTATGACGCCATACAGATATACTCCTAAAGCAGCAAAAAAACTTGTACCTGATGAATTTGTTGATTTAGGACAAGGAATTTTTGAGATATTCGAAGAAATTTATAATGAAGTAAATGAAGATAGTTAATTATTTAACTAACTTTGTAAAAATTTCGTTATATAAATTACATTCACTAAGATGGCCAATACTTTGATCTTTGATCTTCTTAAAAATAAAAGGCTATTTGCCTTTGATTTCGATGGCGTTATTGTTGATTCGGTTAACATCAAAACTGAAGCATTTGCAGAAATTTATAAACCCTATGGTCAAAAAATTGTTGATCGGGTTACCAATCATCATATCAATAATGGAGGAATGTCCAGATATACAAAATTTAAGTATTATCATAACAATTATCTTAATGAGAATATCGATGAAAGTCAGATTGAAAGCATGTCATCTAAGTTCTCAAATATAGTAGTTGCAAAAGTAATATCATCACAATGGATAAATGGGATAATTGAATTTCTGAATATATTGAAATTAAAAAAAATTGATTGCGTAATTATTTCTGCAACTCCTGAAAAAGAGCTAATTCAAATAGTTAAAGCAAAAGGAATTGAAAAGTATTTTTCTTTAATACTTGGCTCACCTGAAAGCAAATCAAGTAATTTAAAACATGCATTACATATAAGAGGAGTTGCTAAAGAGGATACTATTTTCTTTGGAGATGCTATGGCTGATTGGGAAGCCTCTGATAAAATAGGTGTTCAATTTGTGGGCGTGGGAGATTCCATAAAAAATTTATTGAGTGAAAAAAAAGAAGACTCATATTTTATTCAAAATTTTGAAATATTTAATGAACTATAAAAATAACAAAGGTCAGAGGATCTAATTCAGATGCCAAAGGTAACTATATATATCCTAAATTATAACTACAGTAAGTTTGTGGCTAAAGCCATTGAAAGCGCTTTGTCTCAAACATATAAAAATTTAGAAATCCTAGTAATAGATGATGGATCGACAGACGATTCACTTGAAATCATCCATAAATATTCAGATAGACTGCAAATAGTAGAACAAAATAATGTTGGTCTTGTAAAGTCAATCATAAAAGCTTTTTCAATTGCAGAAGGTGATTATGTTGTGAGACTTGATGCAGATGATTGGCTACATCCAAAATGTATAGAGGAGCTAGTAAAAAAAATCTCAAAAAATAAAAATGCTGCGTTAGCATTCCCAGACTATTATGAGGTAGATGAGTTTGAACAAATTATTAGAAGGATTAAAAGGCATGATTTTTCCGGAAATGTAAGTATGTATGACCAACCCGCACATGGAGCATGCACCCTAACAAGAAAAGAACACTATTTTGAGGTCGGAGGGCATGATGAAAATTTTATGTGTCAAGACGGAGTGGACATATGGTTAAGCCTTACAGACAAATATGATGTGGTTAATGTTAGCAAACCATTATTTTTTTACAGGAAACACTCACAGAGTTTAACAGTAAATGAGGATAAAATTCTTTCAACTAGAGGTGACATTTACAAGTCTCATGCTGAAAAAAGAGGCTATAAAAAAGCTCTTTCTTACGCATTTATTCCGGTAAGAAGTCAAAAACTAAATGGCGTTGAATATGCGTTAACAAAGCTTGGTGATAAAAAAGTTATTGAGTGGGTTGTTGAAAAGGCAAGAAGGTCTAACCTTATTAGTAAAATTATTATTATGATCGATGATAAAGATCTTATGATTAAAATTTCAGAGATATTTAATAATAATGAAAACATTATTTTATTTCAAAGAGATAAAAAGGATTCATCTTCAGGAATAAGTATAAATGCTTCAATAGTAAAGTTTTTGAATACGTATAAAACTGAAAGCCCAGAAAATATTGTGATGTTAACTACTAATTATCCTTTTAGCAGACATAATTATGTAGACACTTCAATATATTCAATGTTTTTGTTTGGCAGCGAATCTATTGATAGTGTCATAATGGATAATTCAGTATTTTATTATCATGATGGAAGTGGAATAAAACCATGGGTTGATATTTATATAAGGAAAGAAAGAGAAGATATCTATATCAGAAGGGGAGGCATTTCTGTCTTTAATAAAGAACTTCTTAAAAATGAGAAAGATATAATTTCTCAGAAAATGGGTCACGTAATAGTTGATAAGATTTCATCTTTCGAGATTCGCTCAAAAGAGGATTTAGCTATTGCTGATTTTATTGCCTCAAAATTGATTAATGAGAAAAAAAATGTTTGATAAAGATAATGTATATATTATTGCTGAAATTGGTGGCAATCATGAAGGCGATTTTGATAAGGCTCTAGATTTGCTTCATCAAGCAGCAGATGCGGGGGCTCAAGCTGTAAAGTACCAAATTTATAGTGGAGAGACATTAGTTAATATTTCAGAAGATCCTGATAGAGTTAAACACTTTGATAAGTTTGCATTATCTGAATCTCAATATGAGAAACTTGCTACTGAATGTTCTTCAAGAAATGTAGATTTCTGTGCTTCTATTTGGAGCGAAAATTTAATCGAAAAGTTTAGTAATTATTTACCATATCTTAAAGTTGGTTCTGGTGATCTGACCGCATACCCACTTTTAACAAAATTAAGTAATCTTAATAAGCCAATTATCTTATCTACTGGTTTAGCAAACATCGATGAGGTAAAAGATGCAATTAACCACATATGCTCTGTAAATCCAAAATATAAAGAGCCAGAGATGTTAACTATTTTACAGTGCACAAGCATGTATCCAATACCTAACGAAGACGCAAATTTGTCTGTGATATCGACTTTCAGAAAAGAATTTAAGTATCCAATTGGTTATTCTGATCATACAAATTTTACATATGCCGCAGAAATAGCTGTTGCACTAGGAGCCTCAATGCTTGAATTACATTTTACTGATAATAAAGAATCTACTTCATTTAGAGATCATCTTGTTTCGTTTAACTCCGACGATTTAATTCAATTACGAGAAAAAATTAAAATTATTAAGGATCTAAAAGGAGATGGTATAAAAAGACCAATGAAATCTGAAATAGAAAATGGACATTTAATAAGTTTTAGGAGAGCTTTGTATCCTAATCGCAACATCTCAAAGAATGAGCTTGTTTCAGAAGAAGATTTCATAGCATTGAGACCAGAGCATGGCATTCCAGCTTCTAAAATAAAAGAAATTATTGGTAAAAAAGCAGTGAGAGATCTTACGACATATGAACAAATTTCTTTATCAGATTTTAAATAGAAAGAACTGATTTTTATTTATCATGAAAACTTATCCAGATAATAAAGAATTGTTAAAAATCATTAATGAAATTGAAGATCAATTTGATTTAAGTAAATTAAATGTTAGAGATGTTAATATTTGGCCACTTGTAAGAATCTCAATATGTTTTGGTCTAATTGCTAACAGATATAATGTTGGAACATTTGTAAATGAAAAAAAAGGAAAAACAATATTAAGCTTAATAAGCAACATTATTTCTCTAAAGAAATTCTTATCAAAAAAACCAAAAATTAATACACTTCATACAACCCACAATTTATATTTATTTAATATAAATAATAAAATTTACGATAGAGTTCATTTTGGAAATGAATTTAACGAGATTCAAAATAATTCAAAAATTAAAAGAATTAATTTTTCAGACTTTAGTATAAATCACATCGATAACAATAAATCAATTACAAATCTGTCTTCTTTATTTCTTTTTTACAAAATTATTTCAGTTCCATATTCATTGTTTATATTTTTTGGAAACTTTATGACCTTTATAAATTTATTTTATTTTTATAGTTTTCTTAAAAAAAAGGATATTAGTGCGATCAATATTCTGTTTAAAATTCCCTTCAAAGTTTCTTATATTTTTCTTATTTCAGGATTTATGAAATACCTTTTTAAAAAGTGTGAAATTAAATTGTTACGCCATGCAAATTACTATAGCCTTGACAGCATGGCAATGACTCTTTCAGCAAGAAGATGTAATATTGAGATAGAAAATATTCAACATGGATCTCAATCGAAAGATCATCCAGCATTTGGAAGATGGAATGCTGTTCAAAAAGATGGCTATGATCTATTGCCTTCAATGTTTTCTTGTTGGGACAAAGAATCAGTAACAATTCTTAAGCAATCATTTAGTTCTTCAGCGAAACAAAATGTTAGATTATCAAAATATTCTTGGGTTGATGCATGGAAAAATAACGAAATACAATATAATTTTGATGAAATAAAGTCTTTTTCAAAAGGAAAATTCAACATTTTACTTACCTTACAGCCTTCAATTGAGGGCATCCAAGATTTTGTTTTGGATACCATAAAAGAAACATCAGATGATGTTTTTTGGTGGATTCGTCTTCATCCACGTCAGTTGACCAAGCAAACAATAAATTATATAAAAAATGGCCTTCCTCAAACCACTAGTAAAATTTCAGTTGACTTAGCTTCAAAGAGCCCCTTACCAGCAATATTATCAGTTACTGATCTTCACATTACTGCATTTTCATCAAGTGTATATGAAGCTTCACTCTTTAATGTACCTTCTTTAATCACCCATAAAATGGGCATTGACTATTACGGACAAAATTTAAAAAATCTTAAGGCAAGTTACTGCAATAATTGTGATTTAATCTTAGAAAACATAAAAAATGGTGTTAAGAGTAAGTTTTGATATAATACTTTCAAATTTTAATATGAGGTTAAAACATGCATAATTCTCAAGTCACAAGCAATAACTTTTTAAGAAATATAAAACTTTGTGCTAAGAATGAATTGTCATATGTATATTATGACATTAGATCAAAATTATCTGGTAATTCTGACCATCTTGATAATACTGGATTAAATTGTGTTAAACAGATGAAACAAAATAGCGCGTTTGTAATAAAAAATTACTGGCCAAGAGATAAAGCTCTGCGTGTTAGAGATAAATTGGCAGAATATCATGACAAAAATGAACCATATGTGTTGGGTGACTCAAAAGTTGATGAGTGGGTAAGGATTTATCATGTCGAAAGACTAATTCCTGAATTAAAGGAGTTCAGGTTTGATCCATTTGTTCTAAAAATAGCGAAGGCATATAATGGATTCCCATCTTATAGCGGTGCTCTAGTCTATCAACATGATACAACCAATGCGCATGAAAAAAGCTATTATCATGTCGATACTTTTTTAAAACAATTTAAATCAATGATGTATCTTGATGATGTTGATGAGGGCAATGGGCCATTTTCCTTTATACCTGGCTCACACAAAAATAGATCTTTTTTTATAAAAAAACAAATCAAGGGCAATGATAAATTTAAAAATACAGTATTTGATGATGCTGAAGTAAGCTCCATGATTGGTGATGAGCAGCAAATATGTGCACCTGCAGGAAGCCTTTTGATGATGGATGTTGGTGCTATTCATAGAGGCGCTCCTCAAGAACAAAGAAGCCGTTCAGTTTTAATGAATTATATAGTACCAACACCTAATGATTTATATCTTCATAAAGAGTTACCTCCACAAAAGTAAGTTTGAAGTTAGTAATTATTCTTTTTTTCAAATTCTCGATTTTTATGGTGAGACAATTTGAAGAACTATAATTTTAAAATTAGTAGAACCAGTTTCTATTCAATTATTTTATTACCCTTATTTTTTATTTATGCATATCTTTTAATTTTTCCATATGTGGAAGGCGATCAATACTACTATCGAATATTTTATTCTAAATTAGCAGATGTAAAATTTTTTGATGTAATGCCCTTAGCTCTTAAACAAGTAGCAAGTGTTGAGCCTGTATCTATTTACATACTCTGGATAGGGGCTCAATTAGGATTTGATAAAGATATTTACATTAGTTTGTTAAACGTAATTTTATTGCTTGGCTTGTTTTTATTTTGCAGGAGGAATAATGTTGGCATTGTTCCTATGTTTCTGTTATTAACAAATTATTATGTAATTGTTTTAATGACTGGCGCTGAGAGGCTTAAGATAGCCTACTTGATAATATTTTGGGCAACACTTTATTCTTCAAATAAAGGAAGAGCTCTAACTGGTTTATCTGGTTTTGCTCATCTCCAAAATTTTCTTTTGTTTCCAAGTCTTATGCTTGCGCATTACACCACATCAATTCGAAGATTATTAAAAACAGCTAAATTTAAAAAAGAACTTATGACAGTTTCATTAATAATGATTGCATTAGCAACTTTCGTATTTTTAATTTTTAGTGATGCTGTAATTAGAAAAGTATTAGCCTCGATTGATGCCAGCGATTCATCATTCCAGATTCTAAATTTATTGTTGCTTTCGTTTGTTGGATTTTTTGCAACAAAAAATCGTTGGAGAATAGTTTTAATATTGTTGCCAATGTACCCTGCAGTAGCAATACTTGGTGGTCAGAGAGTTAATATGATTGCCGTGACTTTAGTTTTATATTTTTTGATAAAAGAGAAAGCATTGAATCATCCTTTTGTTTTGGCTCTATTGCTATATTTCTCGTTAAAAAGTATCGGATTTATTCAAAATATTTATTTATATGGATCTGGATTCGGATAACATCAAGAAAAGAATAACTTAAGTTATTATTCACCCTCAATTTGAGAACAAAAACCAAGATAATCGACTTGAGTTGAGAATTTTTTTGGGATCTTCTTTTGCACGACACTTCTATTTGAATTTATCTTATCGGGATATTTTTTGAAATAATTAATAATATCTTCTAGCTCATATGTAAACTCTTTATCTAAATCTATAAAGTATGTAATCAAACCATTTATTAAATCATAGTCTTCTTGAGTATCTAATGTAAGTCTTGCATCAATAGTTTCGATTTGTTTAATTGGCAGACTTGCACAATCAAATAAATGTGAGTTTTCAGTCACATAGTTTGTTAAATATTCAGTTCCACTTGTATCTTTACACCATTGCATTAAGAATTTTAAAACTGAAGATTCAAATACTTCTACTTCTGTTCCGCTTGGAAGTAATTTTGCATCTGTGTAATCCGCATTAACTTTAAAATGATGATCAACAGTTTTCTTTAAATAATAAGGTTCTATTAATATATCATCTCCTGTAACCCTAAGAATTGTTGAATAATCAGGATGTTTAGATATTGCTGACATCATTCTTTTAAGAACATTTTCTTCGTCACCTCTAAATACTTCAACATCAATTGATTTAGCAAATTTTGCTAATCCATTATCAGAAGGATCTTCGGTAGTGCATAGGACATATTTGTCAATAAAATTTTTATTTTTTGAAATTTCTAATCTTTTAAAAAGATGTTCTAGTGAGCTTACAGTTCCAACTTTCAAAGAAGCTTTATCTTTCAATCTTGAAGATTTAGACCTCGCGACAACTATGGCTAAAATCTTTCTCTCGAAGTCTTTAGATGTGATTAATTCACCTTTTAATATTTTTTTGTTTGAAACTTTGTTCTTTAGCAGGTTATAGTCTGATATTCCCTTACTGGGCGATCTCAGCATTTCTATATTATCTTTATTTATTTTGGAGCCTTTATCAATGTCTTCAGATGCCACAAAAACTTTTTTTACTGTGGCCCTATATTTTTCTTCATCTTCAGATCTAACAAGATGCTTTTTTCCTAAATACTTTTCAACATTGTCACAAAATGATACAAACTTTCTGAATTCTTCTAATTCTAGAGACGAGTAATAATCAATACCTTTTTTTGATCTATCGTCAGTAATGTGTTTTTCTATAACTGAACAACCTAAAGCAATTGCAGTTGCTGGTAAATATATTGCATTTTCATCAGAACCATCGGTATGATCCATAAAACCGTAAGTTACATTGTTGCCAAAACTTTTTTTGAATTCGGATATTCTAAATAAGTCATTGTTATTTATTTGTGTTGGATATGCTTGATATCCATGCATAAGGTTAATTTTATTTTCAATATTATGTTTTTTAATTGCAAAAACAGCATTCTTAATCTCAATTAGAGTACTTCCACCTGTTGCAAGATAAATTTGAATGTTTGATTTGGCACATTCCTCAATTAGTGGGATATTAGATAAATCTGAAGAATGTATTTTTATACCATTAACATTATTTGAAATAGCCACTTCTAGAGCTTTTAAACCAAAAACATCCGCTATAATCTCCTCATTATATTTTCTTGACTCTGTAAATATATTTCCCCATTCCTTTTCACTAAATGATTGATTACAAAAATGTTCATATCTGGGATGATCTTTCGTCAACAAATCAGAACCAAAATATATTTGAAATTTGACAGCGTTAGCGCCTGCTTCTCCTGCAATCTTGGCAATTTTAATAGCTCTTTCGGGTGAACCTTCATGAGCATTGGCGATCTCAGCTATTTTTTTTATCATTTAATTAATATGCTTTTTTGTATTATACAGAGTAATAATGACTGGGCTCAGTTTATCAAAAAAAGCCCACTATTGTAGGCATTATAGTAAGATATGCGAATTATAATGGTGAAAATACTGCTTCTTGTTGGAAATTATTTACCCGGTTTTAAGTCTGGAGGAGCATTGCGTTCTACCGTGAACATGGTTGAAAGACTCGGAGATGAATTTGAGTTTTGGATTATTACATCAGATCGTGATATCGGGGATACGTCTGGATATTCCAGAGTCAATAAAAATAAATGGAATATTGTTGGAAAAGCAAAAGTATTCTATTTATCTCCAGCAGACAGCACAATATGGAATATATCAAAAATAATTAACAATACCGAACATGACATTTTATATTTGAATAGTTTTTTTAATCCTGTTTTTACAATATATCCACTAATTGCAAGAAGATTAAATAAACTTCCTAACAAACCAGTCATTGTTGCGACAAGGGGTGAGTTTGCAAAGGGTGCTTTAAGTATTAAAAAATGGAAAAAAATAATTTACATAATGTTTTCTAATGCCTTACGACTTTATAAAAAAGTTTTTTGGCAGGCATCAAGTGAATTTGAAGCAATTGACATACGAAGAGTTATGAAAAGCTATTCACCTCAAGTTCATGTTGCGCCGAACATACCTAAATATTTAAATTTAAATCATTTATCTTCTGATATTAGGGTTAAAAAAAATGAGAACCTATTAAAGATTTGCTTTTTAGGAAGGATTGCACCTGTTAAAAATTTAGATTATGCCCTTAGAGTTCTTTCTAAGTTAGATTTGCCAATAAATTTTGATATTTATGGACCTAAAGAAGATAAGAAATATTGGGATTTATGCACAGAAATTATAGATTTATTGCCCAAATCAATTGATGTTAATTATATGGGCCCTATAGAAAATGAAGGTGTAAATGATATGTTTTGTAAATATGATCTGTTTTTTTTACCAACAAAAGGTGAGAATTTTGGACATGTAATTTTAGAGTCAATGTCTGCTGGCACTCCAATCTTAATTGCAGACACAACGCCATGGAGAAATCTTGAAGAACATGGAGTAGGTTGGGATATTCCCTTGTCTTCACCTTATGAATTTGAAAATGCAATTGAAAAGATGTTCCAGCTAGATGAAAAGGAATATTCAAAAATGAGAAATTCTGTCAGAAATTATGCTGAAAAAGTAACCAATGATGTTAGCATACTAAATCAAAGTAAAGAGTTATTCTTAAACTCTTTAGGGAGGGGAAATGTTTAAAAATAAAACACTACTGATTACTGGAGGAACAGGGTCTTTTGGTAATGCAGTTTTAAGAAAATTTTTAAGCACGGATATTAAAGAAATTAGAATTTTTTCTCGAGATGAACTTAAACAAGACAATATGAGAAAAAAATATGATGATGAAAAACTAAAATTTTATATTGGTGATGTTCGAGATAAAAATTCTATAAATGATGCTATGAGAGGCGTGGATTTCGTTTTTCATGCTGCGGCATTGAAACAAGTTCCTTCATGCGAGTTTTATCCAATGCAAGCAGTAAAAACAAATATTATAGGCACAGAAAATGTTTTGAATTCTGCTATTAATTTTGGTGTAGAGAAAATAATAGCATTGAGTACAGACAAAGCTGTTTACCCCATAAATGCCATGGGCATAAGCAAAGCGATGATGGAAAGAGTTGTTGTTAGTGCCGGAAGAAATGTACAAAACACAGTTATTGCTTGTACAAGGTATGGAAATGTTATGGCAAGCAGAGGTTCTGTCATCCCTCTTTTTATTGATCAAATTAAACAAGCTAAACCAATCACAATAACAGATCCAAAAATGACAAGGTTTGTTATGAGCTTAGAAGATGCAGTTGATTTAGTTTTGTTTGCATTTGAAAATGCTCAAAGTGGTGATATTTTTGTTCAAAAAGCTCCAGCGGCAAGTGTAAAGATGCTTGCAGATTGCATTAAGAAAATTTTAGGTGTTCCAAGTCATGAAGTAAAAGTTATCGGAACTAGGCATGGAGAGAAACTATATGAAACTTTATTGACTAAAGAGGAAATGGTTAAGGCTGTTGATATGAAAAAATATTATCGTATCCCAGCTGACGTCAGAGATCTAAATTATTCAAAGTATTTTGAAGATGGTGAAGAAGTGGTTTCAGAAGCTGAAGAGTATCATTCTCATAACACACATAGATTAAATGAGAAAGAACTTATTCAGCTGTTATTAAATTTAAGAGAAATTAAGGACGACCTGAAGGAGTTTAATAATGAATAAGTTAAAAGTCATGACGGTTGTTGGTACAAGGCCTGAAATTATCAAATTAAGTCAAGTTATGAAAGAGCTCGATGAACATACTGATCATATTATTGTACATACTGGTCAAAACTATGACTATGAGCTAAACGAGTTGTTCTTTGAGCAACTAGGCATAAGGAAACCTGATATTTTTTTGGAGGCAGTCAAAGGGTCACCATCTGAAACCATTGGTGATATTATTGCAAAAGCAGATAAGGCTTTTGAAGAAAAAAAACCAGATGCGCTGCTTATATATGGAGATACTAACAGTTGTTTATGTGTCATTCCTGCAAAAAGAAGAAAGATACCAATTTTTCATATGGAAGCTGGCAATAGGTGCTTTGACCAAAGAGTGCCTGAAGAAATTAACAGAAAAATTGTTGACCATTTAAGTGATATCAATCTCCCGCTATCAGATCATGCAAGAGATTATTTGATTGCTGAGGGTATTAAACCTGAGACGATTATAAAAACTGGTTCGCCAATGACAGAAGTTTTAAATGTAAATATGGATAAGATTATTTCAAGCAATATTTTAGAAAAGGAGAGTTTAGAACCAAAAAAATATATTATTATGAGCATTCATAGAGAAGAGAATGTTGACTCTCCCAAAAATTTCAATGATCTACTTGAGTCAATAGATGAATTAGCAAAAAAATATAGTATGCCGATCATTATTTCAACTCATCCTAGAACAAGGAAGAAACTAGAGGACCTAGATTATGAGAATAAAAACACTTTAATTAAATTCTCAAAGCCATACGGTTTTCACGAATATAACAATCTTCAACTCAATGCATTTTGTGTTATTTCTGACAGCGGAACAATTGCTGAGGAGGGCTCAATATTAAATCTACCCGCTGTAACCATACGACAAGCCCATGAAAGACCTGAAGGTATGGACGAAACCACAGTAATTATGTCTGGATTAAACAAAAATAGGGTTATTGAAGCGGTTGAAGTGGCAACAGCTCATAATTTAAATGACAAAAGATTAATCAAGCCTGTAAAAGACTATGAGGCAGACAATGTTTCAAAAAAAGTCCTAAGAATTATTTTGTCATATACTGACTATGTAAATAGAACTGTTTGGCATAGAGAGGTCTAAATTTGCTTGAAAGAGTTTTAATTCTTGGTTCAACAGGTCTCATCGGACATCAAATATATAATTATTTAAGAGATTTTAGTAATTACGAATTATTAAATATTGCTTATAGAAAAAAATTGATGAAGGACACAATTCTTCTTGATGCCAGAAATGAAAATGATTTTATTGAAAAAATTAAAGATTTAAAACCACAATATATTATTAACTGTATTGGACTATTAATATCAGCGTCAAATAAAGATATCAAAAGTGCAATTTTTTTAAATGCATATATGCCACACAGATTAAAAGCATTGGCTGATGAGATTGATGCAAAATTAATACATATTTCAACAGATTGTGTTTTTTCAGGATACAAAAAAGAACCTTATACAGAGAATGATTTCAAAGATGGAAAAGATATATATGCAAAAACAAAGGGGCTTGGAGAAATTATTTGTGAAAAACATCTTACTCTAAGAACATCTGTAGTAGGACCTGAATTAAAAAGTGATGGAGAGGAGCTTTTTCATTGGTTTATGAACCAAGAAGACAAGATAAATGGCTTCACAAAGTCAATTTGGTCTGGAGTAACCACTTTTGAACTAGCGAAAGCAGTTAAATATTCAATAGAAGAGAATATTACAGGTTTATATCACGTAACTAATAATACTTCTATTAATAAGTATGAGTTATTAAAACTATTTAAAAAATATACCAACAAACCAATTGATATTAAAAAAGTTGATGGTAATGATATTGACAAGAGTTTTATTGATACAAGGCAACTTATTAAATATGAAATTCCTTCTTATGAAAAAATGATTTCAAACATGATTAGAATAGTCAGTGAAAATAAAAAACTTTATTCACAATATGATGTCTGATATTTTAAAAAATAAAAAAAAGATATTAATAGTAACAGAGTGCTTTTATCCAGAAGAATTTAAAATTAATGACGTAGCCTTAGATTGGCAAGAAAAAGGTTATGAAATTGATGTGCTCACACTTGTGCCAACATATCCTGAAGGAAAAATTTATCCAGGCTTTAAAAATTCATTCTTTTATAGTAAAGACAAATATAAGAATATTAATATTTTTAGAATTCGTGCTGTTACTGGATATAGAGATAGCTTAATAAAAAAATTTTTACGCTATATAAATTTTATGATTTTAGGAAGCATTATTGCTGTTTTTAATGGCAAAAAATATGATTATATTTTTGGATGGAACGGTGGCGCGCTTACTGACATGCTTCCAGCAGTATTGATACATAAAATTTACAACAAACCAACCATGTTTTGGGTACAAGATGTTTGGCCAGATAGTGTATATGCATATGGATTTAAAAAAACAAAAATTCTTTCAATACCCTTAAATATATTTGTAAGATTCATTTACAGAAATATTAGCTCTATTGCAATATCTAGCAAAGGTTTTGAAAGAAAGCTCAAACCATATGTAAAAAATGATCTAAAGTTCAGTTATGCACCAAATTGGGCTGATGATTTAAACGATGATTTAGATCCTGCAAATATAGGGTCACCAGGAAAAATACATTTTACATTTGCAGGCAACATTGGCAAAGTACAAAATCTTGATCGTATTTTAGAGGCTTATTCTCAACTATCTGATGATTGCAAAAATAAATCACAATTACACATTATTGGTGATGGATCACATTTAGAGTACTTAAAAGCTATCTCAAAAAATAATAAAAATATCATCTTTCATGGAAAAAAACCCAGAACAGAAATGAGTAGATATTACAAAGCAAGTGATTTCTTAATTATTTCATTAATCGATAAACCTATTTTTGAGGTAACTGTACCTGCAAAAACTCAAACTTACATAGCTGCAAAAAAACCAATTCTAGCGATAATTAATGGCGATGTAGCTGAAATAGTTAAAGAAAATAAACTTGGAGTTTGTGCAAATCCGTCCGATATTCAAAATATTCGAAGTGCATTTGAAAAATGCATAAATATGCCTGAAAGTATAAGGTCAGAGTTTTCAATTAATAATCTTACTTTACTTGAAACAACCTTCAATAAAGATAATATTATTAATAAACTTATATATAAATTAGTTAATTAAAGTATGTAAATTATGAAATTGGTTTATTTTGAAAATGAAACTAAATTCGAATCCTCTGAAGACTTAAAAAAGCATACGGGTTTGACTAAAATCTATTTTGATAAAGACACATCTGTTTCTTTTCAAGGCGAGATCAGTCTTGCTGAAAGTATTCACTTTAGAGGACAATCCATTGTCAGTGATGGTGTTTCTATTGATACAGGATGTGTTTTAAAAAATGCGACCGTTGGCAAAGGATCAAATATAAGAGCATACTCGATTATTGAGGACTCTAAATTTGGTGAAAGTAATTTAATAGGCCCTTTCTGTTTTGTCCGAGATAACACTTTTGTGGCTAATAACTCTATAGTTGGAAGTTATGTTGAAGTAGCCAGGAGTAAAATAAATTCAAATGTTAAGATTTCTCATCAAGCCTTTATTGGTGATGCAACCATTGAAAAATCAGTAATTATTGGTGCTGGAGTTGTTTTTTGTAATTTTGATGGCAAAGGAAAACAATTATCTTATATTGGAAAAAGCTCAATTATAGGATCAGGAACAATGATAGTATCTCCAGTAAAGGTTGGTGCAAATGTTGTAGTAGGTGCAGGAAGTGTTGTGGCTAGTGATTTAGATAGCAATACGAAGTTAATTCAAAAAAGATAGTTATATTATGCAAAGTTATCTATTTACATTTCTAATTGTAAGCTTTGCCACAACGATTTGTGGAAAATTATATATCCATACATGGCAGAAAATTTATACAAGAGACGTAACACCAACTGGGTTCGGTATTTTATACCCTGTGATACTGGTGGTTTATTTTTTTTTAAACTTTGAAATATTTTCAGCATCAATAAAAAGCTCCTTAATTATTTTATTTGCTGGGTTAATCTATCTAATAGACGATATGAAAGGATTGCACCATTGGTTGCGAATCTTTATAGCCTTTATATTTGGATCTCTTATGTTTTGGATTGAATATATAAACGGAATAAATATTAATTTCACAATGTTAGGCTTATTACTTTTTTTTGGTATCTTATCTTTGGGCTTAACAAACATGATGAATTTTAATGATGGAGTGGATCTTAATTTAGCTTTAATAATATTATTATCGGGACTAATACTCTTTTTTTATACAAATAGCGAAAATTTAATTTTTAAAAATATTGGGGTATTAACCTGTGCATTTGCTGTTGGGTTCGGATTTTTGAACAAAAAACCAAATACTTTATTTTTGGGTGACGCTGGTGCATTTGTTTTCGCACTAGTATTTCTGTTCTTTATTCTAAAATTTTTTACATCCAGTGGAGAGATTCCATTGGAATTGATTGCAGTATTAGCAATACCAATGTTTGATGTTTTTTATGTGATGCTGATAAGACTTTATTATAAACACAATATGCTATCTAGGAATTATTTGCATCTATATCAAAGACTAAGAATTATATATGGTGGTTTCTATCATTTAATTCCTCAAGTAATAAATATTATTGGAGTTATCTTTTTTGCAAAATTAATCGAAGAATACTTTATTGAAAAAATTTGGACTCTTTTAGTTTCTGGTTTTTTATTTACACCTACATTTTATATTATATGTAGGTTTTTCTTTATCGAGAGGAGTTATTTTTTTGGTGATGGGGAATTAAATGAGAAATAGTGTTTCATGGGATTGTTCATGCATAATTGGTTTTGGCAATCATGCAAAAAGTAAAATTTTACCAGCACTTGAAAATGTTGGCATAAAAATTGGCGGGATTGTTTCCAGTAAAGATCAACTTATGTTACCTGGTGTCGAAATTTTTACAAATGTTGCTGATGCCATTAAGTTTTTACCTACAAATACTTTATTTATAATTAGCTCTCCACCAAAAATTCATTTTTCGCAAGCCAAAGAACTCGTGCAGGCAGGCAAAGATATTTTTATAGAAAAACCTGCCTTCATATCTTCTGATGACCTAGCTGAGATTAATAAGTTAGCATGTAAAAGCGGGTCATTGGTAGTTGAAATGCTCATGTATCTTGAAAATAAATCAGTAAAAAAAATCATTAACTTTTTAAAAGAAGAACATCATCAAATTAAAGCAATAAAGATGAAGTTCTTTATTCCATCAATTCCTGAAGGGACTTTTAGAATCGAATCAGATCTTGGCTCCTCGCTGTTATCTGACATGGGATGCTATCCTTTGTCTATTTTGAAAGTCGCTGGTCATAAATTAGCAGATTTAAATTTAGATTTAAATAAAAAAAATTTAAATGAAAATATTAGTTTCCATATATTAGGTCATTCAAAAAAAATACTTATAGATATTAAAATTGGTATAAGTGATTCATACCAAAATTCTTTATCAATTATTTTAAAAAATAAAGATAATGTGTTCTGTGAACCATTTTTTTATGGAAGAAAAGGAGAAAGGAAATATGTTGTAACAAAGCATGATGAAATAGATGAACTCAAGATTTTTGAGGAAGACGCATTTGAATTAATGTTTTCAAAAAATAAATCATATTGGGTTCAGAATCAAAAAGAAAGAATTACTCAAATGATGAATGTTGTAAAAAATTTAGAACGCTTAGGTCAACAAGCACAGTTATACTAATATAATTTATGAATGTGATAACTTACTGCAAATTAAATATACCAAAATTATTTAATGCTAAATCTTAAACAATTCTACTGTGAATACATTGAATACATTTAAAAAAAATTTTGTATTTTTTTCAGGTTTATTTGTTTTCGCTGTTTACTATTTTGCAAATTTAATAAATTAC
>MDTB01173216.1_pt1 | contig 33793 bp, 27 predicted proteins | sample 811161 | NCBI WGS metagenome assembly MDTB01 (sample SAMN05326650, study PRJNA326480) | marine metagenome | isolation source: seawater | place: Mediterranean Sea | collected 2009 | reverse complement strand
TCAGTGGACGAAGTCTAGTGCCCAAACCGCCTGCCAGAACCAGTACGTCCATGGTTGCGGGGCGAGGTGAAACTGTTTGAGGGCTTCGTGTACTTGACTCGGTGCTAGCTAGCGCATCCTTCAAAGACGGAGTGCCAGTGGGAGAGACATAACATGAACATACACGAGTATCAAGCAAAGGAAATGTTCCGTGAATTCGGAGTCAGAGTGTTAGAAGGAGTTCACTGCAGGAGTGTGTCTGAAGCTCTCGCCGCGTATGACTCGCTAGGATCAAAGATTGTTGCTGTGAAGAGTCAGATTCATGCTGGAGGAAGAGGAAAGGGGACACTGTATAATCCAGAATCTGGAGATGAAGTCATGAAAGGAGGAGTTAAAATTGCCTTTTCCAGGGACGATGTTGAAGAGTTCTCAAGAAATATTTGTGGGAATCTCCTGGTAACAAAGCAGACCGGCGCAGAGGGGAAGATAGTCAGTAACATGTATGTGGAGTCGGGTTGCGACATTGACCACGAATTCTATCTTGCCATTCTCGTAGACAGGGACAGGAAATCTGTTCTCGTTATGGCCTCAACAGAAGGAGGCGTAGATATCGAAGAGGTAGCGGAGAACAACCCGGAAGCCATTCATAAAATATGGGCAGATCCTTCTCTGGGCCTCCTTGAGAATGACTGTGTGTCTCTATCAAAGTCGCTAGGATTGACTGGGGATTCATCTAAAGAGATGATTCAGATGTTAGGTTCGCTTTACAGAATGTTTGTTGAGAGGGACTGTTCAATGATAGAAATAAACCCTCTTGTAAGGACCAAAGCTGGATCTATGGTGGCCCTAGATGCCAAAGTAGGGCTAGATGAAAATGCCAACTTCAGACATCCTTGGAGAGATGATGTCAGAGACCTTTCCGAGGAAGAAGACGTGGAAATAAGAGCCAATGACCTAGGGCTCTCATATGTGAAATTAGATGGGAATATAGGATGTTTGGTTAATGGCGCCGGCCTCGCTATGGCGTCGATGGATGTGATCAAACTTTACGGAGGGGAGCCTGCAAATTTCCTAGATATAGGAGGAGGGGCAACCAGAGAATCCATCACTGCGGCATTCCAGATAATTCTGGAAGATGAAAATGTCGAAGGCATCCTTGTAAATATCTTTGGAGGAATAATTCGTTGTGATATGGTAGCTATGAGTGTAATAGAGGCCTCGAAAGAACTGGGATTGGAAGTACCGCTAGTAGTTCGCTTCTCTGGTACGAATCACGAAGAAGGAAAAGCGATTTTAGACAGTGGTGAAATCTCAATCCACACTGTGAGCTCACTATCAGAGGGAGCTAGGAAAATAGTTGATCTGATAGGGGGTGGCAATTGATGTCTATCTGGATAAATGAAGAAAGTAAAATCCTGATACAAGGTATCACGGGTAAACAAGGTACCTTTCATGGAACGAGAATGGTCCGATACAATACCGATGTAGTAGGGGGAGTCACCCCCGGCAAGGGAGGACAAGAGGTTGATTTGGATGGACATATGGTACCAGTGTTCGACAGTATGATGGAAGCGGTATCGGAAACTGGGGCGGATGTGAGTGCGATATATGTTCCAGCAAGATTTGCCGCCGCGGCTATTCATGAGGCCGCCGAGGCATTCAATGAGAATGGCGGCGGACTTATCGTCTGCATTACCGAAGGAATTCCAACATTAGACATGATAAGAGCCGTAGACAAGGTCAACGAGTTCGAGAAGGTCAGACTGATTGGACCCAACTGCCCTGGCATAATATCACCTGGATTAAACGGTGGGTGCAAGGTCGGAATAATGCCTGCATTTATCCACAAGAAGGGACGTATTGGAATTGTCTCTAAATCTGGTACCCTCACTTACGAGGCGGTAGCACAGACAATGAGTGTGGACGAGGGGCAGACCACTTGCGTGGGGATTGGAGGAGATCCTGTTAGCGGCACTGGATTCATAGATTGCCTAAGCGCCTTTGAAGAGGACCCAGAAACTGTAGCAGTGGTGATGATTGGAGAGATAGGCGGTTCTGCCGAAGAAGAGGCGGCAGAGTGGGTTTCTGACAACATGAGCAAGCCAGTAATCGGATTTGTAGCTGGTTCGACGGCCCCCCCTGGAAAGAGGATGGGGCATGCGGGTGCCATAATTTCTGGGGGCAAGGGGACGGCCGCTGAGAAATTCGCCGCTTTTGAGAAGGCAGGAATATATGTGGCCAGAGATCCCTCTGAAATTGGACAAGTCCTGGTTGGGGCATTGATTGAAGCTGGATTGCGAGAGTCTTAGGTGTAAGATGCCCTGCGCATCATGAGGGAGAATCATGACTGAGCTAGATTCATTCAACGACAAGCTCCTCGAAGGAACTTCAAGGTCATTCTACCTGACACTGAAAAGACTGCCTAAATCCGTAAAGGGACAGATAGGGCTACTATATCTCCTGGCTAGAATTTCTGACACTATTGCCGATTCTGGCGATTCTGGAGGGGAAGACCTCCAGCAGTTACTGGAAGATTACAACAATAGGGCCCAAGGCCATTCTGACTCTATGCCTGATTTCTCAAATCTTTCTGATATCCAGAATAATCCTGCGGAAGGGCTACTGCTGCGAGGGGCGAATGGTCCGATTGAGCTTCTTGAGACGTCCTCATTAGTTGATCAAGAATTGATTAGAAAGTGCTTGAATACCATTGTCAGTGGCCAGAGGATGGACCTAGAGAGATTCTCAGACAAGAAAAGTGAGGGGATTCAGTCCCTAAAAAGATATGAGGAGATGGATGATTACGCCTACAGAGTCGCTGGAAGCGTTGGTGAGTTCTGGACAGAAATCTGCTTGGAGCATGCGTTTGATGTCAGTCCGGAAATGAAAGAGGACATGATGTCATCTGGAGTTCGATTTGGTAAGGCACTGCAACTGATCAATATCCTCAGGGATATCCCAGAGGACTTGGGAATAGGGCGTTGCTACATACCAATCGATGATCTTGAGAAGATTGGCTTGAGTCCGGAAGACCTACTTAGTTCGGAAAGTATCAATATTTTCAGACCCCTGCTTGACGAATACATAGGACGAGCTGAAGAGCACCTTGATGAGGCTGTGAGGTACATCGGCTTGTTGCCACATAATCAATACCGCCTCAGAGGAGCCTGTATGATTCCAGTCATCATAGGAAAAAGGACCCTTGATTTACTTAGGAAGCAGAACGTTCTTGACGGAAAGAACAGAGTAAAGATAACGAGAAAAGAGATTAACGAGATAGTGAGAAAGGTGATTCTGAGCCTTCCATTTAGGAAGATGAGTAATTCGCTATTGGAATGATGCCGTTAATCGGAGCGCCTATCTTTCACTTAACATCAGATACTCAACTCGGGGAGAGGTTCAATAGGGCCATGTAGTCGCTCCTTGAATTAGATGTCTAAGGCTGAGGAGATGAGGGAATCCACCACAGTGGAATTCATTTCCGAGCGAAGCGTTTCTCTTATCGAGTCCGATATTGACTCGAAAGGAATTGATCGAGTCAGGGAAACAGTTGGAATGACCAGAGAGGCTGTCAGGGCGATTAGCATCACTGCATTGGAAGCAGTGAGAGAGGGGGCCCTCTTTATGGGCGTAATTGGAAATAGGGGGGAACTGGTTAATCCATTCTCTCATATCGATGCCCCTATTTGGTCTGAGAATGAGGTCCCAGATAGTATCGTAGAGACCGCTTATGACTACTGCGAGGAGCTCACCAGGAGAGAGGCGGGTAATTTCTATCACTCTTTCAAGTATCTTCCCGACCTACAGAGGAGGGCTATTTGTGCCTACTACGCATTCTGCAGAAGAGCGGATGATATTGCTGACGGAGACTATGTCGATTATTTCCCTGGTGGATCTTCCGATGACCCCGAGTCCATTGACTACAGAATCAGTATCGAGAAGCTGAGCTCTGGCGATCCGGTAGTGGACAGAACTTCCTATAATGAGAAGATGTCCCAACTATTCTATTATCGTAAAAAGCTGTCCACAGCTTACGAAAATGTGACTTCCACTGACCCGATTTTTATCGCATTGAAGGACACTGTGAGGAAATTTGGTATTCAGAGGCAGGAGCTTGATGATATGATAAGCGGTATGGAGGATGATTTCCATAGGAACCGCTATGAAACATTCGAGGACCTATATGCGTACTGCTATAGAGTTGCGTCTACGGTTGGCTTGGTTTGTATCGAGATTTATGGTTACGACGATCCGATGGCTGTCGAATATGCTGAGGCTTGGGGAATCTACATGCAGTTAACGAATATCCTTCGAGATGTCGCTGAGGATGCCGCGAGGAATAGAATCTATCTTCCAACAGAAGATTTAGCCAGATTCGGAATTACTCCCGAGGATGTTCTTGAGGGCTCGAAGGTTGTCAATCATCCTGGCTGGAAACCATTCGTTGAGGACTTCATAGAGCAAGCAGAGAGATATCGTGAGAGAGCTTTCAAGCTATTACCAATGCTGGACAAAGCATCAAGATATTCCCCCGCCGCAATGGCCAAGTTTTACGAGTCAATAATGGCTAAGATCAAGAAGAAGGGAGGAGACGTTTTCACCGAGAGGATACAACTTTCGAAATCCGAGAAAATAGCTCTCGCTGGTTATGTTTACGCAAGATACAGGTTCTTGGCGGTATAGATAAGGCAGATTAAGGCCGTGTGAAGCCAAAGAAGTATTGAGTGAATCACTAGAGGAAGTAATATGAGAGTGGCGGTTCTCTTGGAGGATAGGTGCAAGCCCAATAGTAATGCATTTACCTATTTGAAGAAATATTCGGGCCTGTGTGAGCGGGAATGCATACAATTCGATGGTGACAAATGCAAAATTCTAGAGTCGGCCTGCCCCGTGTGCTTCAACAGAGCGAGGCACTGCCCGGATAATGCTGTAATTGTGATAAATCTACCAGAGGAGCTGGATTCCGAAATGTCTCATTGCTACGGCGAGAATGGATTCAGACTATTCCGCCTCCCTGCTCCGAGACAGGAGCAGGTAGTAGGAATACTGGGTCCAAATGGCATGGGCAAGTCGACAGCTGTCAACCTATTATCGGGGAGTATCACTCCAAATCTAGGAGATTGGAGCAATCAATCACCCAATTGGGACGAAGTGATTACCACATTCCCAAGAGGAGAATTGAGGGACTATCTTGCACTACTCTCAGAGGAAGGAGTCAGCATAGCAGTGAAACCGCAGTACATCGATAAGCTTCCTAAAATTTTCGAGGGAGAAGTCAATGAGTTGCTTGAGAGAGTAGATGATAGGGGAGATATCGAAAAATACTCCGAAGCATTGGGGATCACGCACATACTATCGAGGAAGCTCGGGTCTCTGTCCGGTGGGGAACTACAGAGAGTCGCCCTTTGTGCGACTCTGCTCAAAGAGGCGGATGTATATTTCTTCGATGAGCCATCATCTTATCTTGACATATACGAGAGGATGAGGATGGTCAGAATTATCCAAGACCTCTCTTCCATGGGAAAACGCGTATTGGTAGTGGAACACGATTTGGCTATACTAGATGTTCTTTGCGACCTCCTTCACGTAGTTTACGGGGAGAGGGCGGCATATGGCATATTTACTCCCCCTAGGACAACTAGGACGGCTATAAACGCCTACTTGGAAGGATATCTGCCGGAAGAGAACGTGAGAATTAGGAACAAACCTATCAGATTCGTTAGAGGCAGGACGAGAGGCGAAGATATTGGCCTTCCCATTCTCAAATGGGGTGATATGGAGAAGAAAATGGGTGATTTTCAGCTGACGACCGGACAGGGACAGGTAAGATCAGCCGAGGTCATTGGAGTAGTCGGACCCAATGCAACTGGAAAGACGACCATGGTCAAGATGATCGCCGGGGAGCTGGAGCCAGATCAGGGCTGGTGTACCATGGAAGCGGCAGTTTCATACAAGCCCCAACATGTCTCCACAGACTTTGAGGGAAGCGTGCAGTTGTGGTTGGATGTTGAAATCGGCACCAAGTGGAGATCGGGTGAGTTTCACACCCAAGTCATAAGGCCGCTTCAGATAGACAAGATGCTAGACTTGGATGCATCAAGACTGTCCGGGGGCGAGTTACAGGCCGTCAGCATTGCCATATGTCTTGGCAAGGAGGCCGATCTATATCTCCTGGATGAGCCGAGTGCCCACTTAGATGCAAATGCCAGGATGGAGGCCGCTAAGGCCATCAAGAGGACCATGGAAGGAAATGAAAAGGCGGCCATGGTGATTGACCACGACATCTACTTCGTGGACATAGTAAGTGACTCACTGTTGGTTTTCGAAGGACAAGGGGGGAAACAGGGTCACGCAGTCGGACCACTTAGTCTGAGAAAGGGGATGAATAGATTCCTCTCCGGTGTGGAAGTGACATTCAGGAGAGACCATGAGTCAAAGCGCCCGAGGATAAACAAACCGGGAAGCGTCAAGGACAGGGAACAGAAGGCCAATGGAGAATACTTCTATTCTGACTAGATATCCATTGGATTATTGAAGGTGCATGGAGGCGAATAATTGTGAGCGAGGAAGAGGAGTCGAACCCAGAGGGTGTTGAAATCGTAGAAGAGGACGAGTTGGAGGGGCTGAAAGCGAGGATTGCTGAGCTTGAGCAAGAGCTACAGTACTATGCGGCAGATATAGCAAATCTGAGACAGAAATCCGCTAAGGAGCGCTCTAAAGCAATCAGATTCGGTTCATCGTCTCTAGCAGGAAAAATACTCCCCCTATTGAGTGGACTAGAAAAGGCAATATCTCTATCCGAGGGAGAGAATGGAGAAGGGTTCTTGGAAGGTACGAAGATGACGTTGCGAGGATTCAAGACTGCTTTAGAATCAGAAGGTGTGACTCATATAGAGTCAATGGGGAAGCAATTTGATCCAACTAAAATGGAGGCTGTCGCCATGCTTCCTGCGCCAAATGGAATTATCCCAGGAGTGGTAATTGAGGTGATTGAGGAGGGGTATATGCTTCACGACAGGGTCCTTAGGGCTTCGAGAGTAATAGTTGCAGACTCTGACGAGGGTGAGTAGTTGGATTCTACTAAGTAAAAACTACTAGTCCATACTATCAACTAAATATCATTTCCACTTCGTACGTCCGTGTATGAACGCGGGTCTGTCCCAATCTTGATTGTATCAATGATACTGGTGAGTAGTCTAACTACCGCAGTTACCGCCCAAGAAGATTCTAGTGAAGATGAGTACTTTGACTTCCATACGATTGCGTCATTGGGAGATAGTACCCTTGGATCGGACCCTACCGGTTACAGAGGTCCGTTCGCATCCATCCATGCGGCTAATTTGATGGGACTAGACTACTATGAAGGAGCAGTGGGCGGAGACAGGTCATGGACTCTGATCGAAGCGGGAAGACATACCACAATTGCTGAAAACTATAGTGAGGGTACTCTGGTCACCATTATGATTGGAGCTTGGGACTTTATCGATTCTGACGCTCAGATTGTAAAAGGAGACTACTCATTTATCTCTAATCTCGAAGAAAATATGACTATCATTCTGGACACACTGACTGATTCTAACATTGATGTCTTAGCTTGGACATTGCCCAATATGTCGTTCCTTCCATTTTTGACTCAAATTTTTCCTACTGAGAAGCATGAGTACTTCACTGAGGCCAGCATACAATGGGCCGATACTCTGAACAGATTAGCTGATAGTTACGGAGATAATGTCCAAGTCTTCGACTTACTGAATGCATCGGATGACCTTCTTCAAAATCAGGAGGCGCGAACTATCTCCGGGAACGAAGTAGTCGCCCCTCCTGTCATGTGTGACAAGAATTGTATTATGATTGACTCATTGCATCCAACATCAGTGGGACAAGGACTTCTTGCAAACTACATGATGGAGGCGATCAATGAGAAGTTCCCCGCATCAACCGGAGACTATTCTTTATTGTCCCAAGATGAACTATTGTCATTGGCTGATTTCAATTCATCCTCCGAGGAAGCTGTCAAATTAACAATAGAGGGAGACCTGACCGAAGCTTGTTTCGATTGGACATCAACCGGATACAGAGACATGTATATCACGATTACAATTGATGGGGAAGATGTTGAGGTTCCCAGTTATGTTGGATTCAATACAGAGCAATGTAGTCAGTCCACTCATGTGATGTATACCGGTTCAAGGGTAATCAACGTAGTTACCGATATAACAAATGATTTGACACTCAATCACTTCTTCGACATATGGGGAAAGAACCTATCTTCTACACAGATCATGGATTACCAAGTTGACGAGGGCGACTCTCTGATACTGATAGTAGACCTAGTTCAATATGAAGGAGATTGGGAAAATATCCCAGTAGAAGGGGCCATATCGATTGAAATCATTTACACCTCTGCCCCAACAGCAATGAGTTCATCTGAAGATGGTGATTCAGTTCCCGGCTTCCCTGCAATTATTGCCCTTGCATCGATACTGGGGGCAATCGTAGTCTCTCGCAAGGAAGAATAACATCCTCTGGATTCATATCTTAACCCCTTTTGCGAGAGGTATGGATTTGGTTAGTAGGAAAATTCTCGCCACTATTGTTGTTTGTTCAATGCTACTCGCTGGTTGCACAAGTGAGTCTGGTGAAGATAATCTTGAGTCCGGCGAGGAAGTAGTGGAAAATGAAGAGATAGTCTCACCGGCAGATGAAATATTAGAAGTTGGAGGTAGTGGTTTTTGCGACGATACCAATCAAATCCACTGCATGCTTCCGTTCCCATCAGGTGCCTTCTTGGAAAGCGACGAGTCTCAGACTACCGGATATAGCCTAAGTATTGACGGCCTAGCCATTCCAGATACACAATCCTCAGTCAGTGACAATATGGTAATTCTTGATAGGCTAGACGGATTCAGTCCCTCGACACAAATCTTCACTGCATTCGACGAAGTTCCCAATATTACTGGAATGGCTTCACAATTTGATATTGGAATATCTACTATGGATGGGCATGGCAGTGTTCTGCTTAATATGGACACTGGAGAGAAGATCCATCACTGGATAGAGTTGGATGCGCGCGCGCAACAAGAAGAGGAAACTATTCTATTCCTAAGGACAATCGAGGGGTTGGATCATGATGCCTCATATGCAGTCGGATTCAGGGGCCTGGTAAGCGAAGGAGGAGGGGACATAGAGCCAGCAGATGGATTCAGAGCCCTAAGAGACGATATTGGAACTGACTCGGAGGGCATCGAGAACCAGCGAGAAAAGTATGAGAATGTCTTCGATAAGCTGGAGACCGCGGGTTTCGAAAGGAGTTCTTTGCAATCAGCATGGTGGTTCCACACGGCTTCAACTGAGTCGATTCTGGAGGACATACTAATCATGAGGGACGATACTGAGCAGAGATTGGGAGATGATGGAATTGGCTGTCAAATCTCAGAGGTAGAGGAAGACTTCGGAAATGATGGGACTTCTCTGAGATTGATCAGAGGTACGATTACTACGCCCCACTACATGGAAAATGAGTTCGCGAGGTCTCCATTGATGAGGAATGTTTCTGGAGATCCGGAATTCGTTGAAAACAGAGAGATAGACTTCACAATGCTAATCCCACTCTCACTAGCTGAGAATAATACGTCAGGACCTTTGACCGTATTTGGGCATGGTCTTTTCGGGGATGGAGATTCATATGCAATGAATGCCAGATCAATTGCTAACGAATACCAAACTGTCGTGATTGCGACTGATTTCAAGGGTTGGAGCTCAGATGGAGATCTAGATGCCATGACTTTCGCGTTGATGGATTTGAAAGAGTTCCAGTACCAACAGGAAAGGCAGATGCAGGCAGTAATAAATCACATCTCCATGGTAAGAACGATAACCGGTATTTGCTCTGATATTGAGCAGTTCAAGCATAATGGAACGAGTATGATTGACGTTGATACTGTTAACTACATCGGAATATCGCTTGGAGGGCTTAGGGGGCCCTCATTGCTAGCCTTTGTACCAGAGCTAGAATGGGGAGTTCTTTGGGTTGGTGGAACCTCATTCACGCATCAAGTGGAGAGGTCTACTCACTATGGCTCAGATGAATTCCCAGGACAATTCTTCGAGCTTCTCTCAAGTGAAATCTCACTCCCTTCAAGGATGGATCGTGCTATTTCCATTGCCCTATTACAATCGATTTGGGATTCTACAGATGGGGAGACATACCTCCCCTTCAGAGAAACTGGCTATGGAGATATCCTGGAGCCTTTCGATATGTTCTATCTAACTTCAATGATGGATGCACAAGTTACCACCCTTTCTGCTGACAGAGCTGTGAGAACTGGAAACGTCCCTGTGGTAACCGGATCTGCTTACCATCCGTTTGGAGTTGATGTTGTTGATGGGCCAATTCAAGGATCATCTGCGGCCTACTTCGATGGAGATTTCCCAGCCCTTCCAACCGGAAACACCAATGGGCCAATGTGGCATCACTCTCTGGCTCATAATCTGGTTCTTGAGGTCCCAGAGGCCAAGATGATGGCATATGGATACTTAATCTCTGGAGTCCTAGTTGATTACTGCGAGCCTTCATGTACTTTTGAGGGAGATTGGTGATTATCCAACTGGTTCGCCACCCTCTCCAAGGAATGCGAGCCTCCTCAAATAACCGTTCTCAAACATGAAAGCCACAACAGATCTTGGCATGGTTGGCGAGAGCACCTCTGAAACTGCGTCCTCATTGTCTATCGTAGACATCATCCTTGCCGTTTCCCTAACCCTCCAACCTTCGAATCTATCCCTTTCCTCCATTGGAATCTTCACCACCCTCCATTTAGAGTTGGAATAGAGTTCCAAAGAAGCATCATCACTAGAGAGGAAAACTCCGGCTTCACCATGATATAATTCTGCGTGCGAAACCCAGTTTGGTGGATCATCAATGTCAGGTATTGAGATAATACTCGGAGTAGTCTCGAAATCATTGGATTCTATCCAGTGACTGATCATATCACTACGCTCTTCATGACTCCATGGGTTCCTGAGGCTCTCTGGCCGGTTAGCAGAGCCAATTGCAATAATCAATGGAAGCTCGGGGCAATTATCCAGCCTCCATGTTTCTGCGAATTCCAACATATGCGCATGACCTCTGTGAAATGGCTGGAATCTCCCAAGAATGACTACTCCCGGAACGGGGGGTTCAGAAGGAGGTTCTGGAAAAATTTGTAATTCGAACATAAAATCACCCGATTATTTTCTCCAATCTTTCATCTCCCAGGTGCCATGATCTAGCCTCTAGATACTCTCTTCCCAGTAGTATTGGAGAGCTCTGTATCCTAGATTTCTCGATTATATCAAAAAGTCCTCCTGAAAATTTCTGATGAGATTCCATAGTTGGGAGGATCCTAGGATCTGATGATGGGTCCATCGTCTCTCCAAGATTCTCCCTCCTAGTCATCCAATCGATTACCACTGATTCGATGAAAGTAGCCCTATCCAAAGATGAAATAGCATTCTTGAATTCGTCCCACACTCTCGGCATTAGGAATACTTCTGTGCTCCTGACACTGGAATCAAGACTGGGTTCCACATATAGGAAAAGTCTAGCATCCCAGCACCTCCATTCCCCTAATGATGACCAATGGCAGAGCAATAGCAAGAGCTCTGTTTTCTTCTCAATGGGGATGTCTTGTTTTTGCAGTATAGAGTCAAGATCAATTTCTCCAACATTATCAAGCCACTCCAGTATCTCTCCCTCTAGATCAACATCAAACTGCCTTGAGTCAATCCCTAGGTATTCTGGTCTTGTGCCCCTTAGTGACATTTTCTCCATTCCCTCAACTATTGAGCCGACTGGCAAGGATAGGATTGAATCTAGTGATTTGGAGTCAATCAAAGACAGTATGACGTCTGGCATATGTATCCGTGGCATTACCAATCGGTAATGTGGCATGAACCCTCGCTCGTACGACTATGGGCAATTTTCTCCACCGAATTCAATAAGTTGGTCCTTGCGTAGCACGAATAATACCTTGGAGGGTGGTGACTTGGCGACTATAGAAGAGCAGATTAAGTCATTGGAGGAGGAAATCTCCAAGACCAAGTATAACAAGGCCACTCAGGGTCATATCGGTCGATTAAAAGCTAAGATTGCTTCATTGAAAGAGAGGAAGGAAAAGGCAGTAGCTCATGCGAAGAAGAGTGGATCGAGCGCTGGTTTTGAAGTCAAGAAGTCTGGAGATGCCTCTGTTTCACTGGTGGGATTCCCTAGCGTAGGTAAGTCTAGCCTCATCTCTCAACTGACTGGTGCTGACTCGGAGACCGGTGAGTTCGCTTTCACAACTCTGACTTGCATCCCAGGGGTCCTTGATCACAGAGGGGCCAAGATACAGATTCTGGATCTTCCTGGTTTGATCAAAGGGGCCTCCGAGGGGAAGGGGAGAGGCAGGGAAATACTCAATGTAATCAGGGGTTCTGATATGGTGCTTTACGTTGTTGATCCGTTTCAAGAATCTCACTTCGACATCCTAGATAGAGAGTTGTGGATGGCAGGAATGAGATTGAACCAATCTGAACCACAAGTTTTCATAACCAGAACGAAAAGAGGAGGGATAATAGTCAGATCCACAGTTAAACAGACTAATCTTTCAGATGAAGAAATCCAAGGAATAATTCGTAGCTTTGGGATCGTTTCTGCTACTGTCACACTTCGAACGGACGTCACGGACGATCATATTGTGGATACTTTGGCGGGAAATAGAATCTACAACAGAGCCGTAGTTGTCGTCAATAAAATTGATCTAGCTACAGAAGATGATCTCGAGAGGACTAGAAAAATGCTACCTGATGGATGGCCGATTCTGGAGGTCTCGGCTAAGACTGGAGAGGGCATTGAAAATATGAAGGACTTCATCTTCGATAATCTTCACTTTATGTCGATTTTTCTGAAGCCTCAAGGCCAAGAAGCGGATATGATTGAGCCCCTTATCGTTAAAGACACGTCAACTGTAAGGGATGTGTGCGCAAAACTGCACAGAGATTTCGTCAGGAAATTCAGATATGCCAGAGTCAAGGGCCCTAGTGCGAAATTCGATTGGCAGAGAGTGGGGCTAGATCATCGTCTATCCGATGGGGACATCCTAACCATTATTCTCAGGAAGGCCTAGGCGATGTATTGACCTATGAAACCCTCACGCGCTAACATGGAGGCCGGTACGGGAGACCTACTTCCTCGCGCTGAGCTTAGAGGCCTGATAGACCACCTAAGAGGTAGGGTCTTGCTCTTGGTAGCTATTTTTGGAGTGGGTTTCGTTGGAGGATATCCACTTGCTGGCAGAGTGATAGAGATGCTTCTGGATTCCTCTTCTTACAGGCCCGATGACGTTGAAGTGATAATTCTACATCCAATGGAGGCGGTTCTTCTAAGATTGAGGATTGGGGTCCAGATAGGTGCGATCATGTCTGGGTTTTTCCTCATTTGCGACTTATCTTGGAATGGTAGGAAGATTTTTGCCGGTGCTAAGAGGTCTGAAATCAAAGGAGCGAATAGATTTGGGGGCTTCATATTAGTTTTAATTTCGGCTTTGGCGCTAGCCTGCATTGGAGCCATATACTCGCATGAGGTATTAGTCCCCCTACTTCTTGAATACCTCTCCGAAGACGCTTCTTCTGCCAATCTTAGTTCTACTTGGCAACTGCAATCATGGGTCGGTTTCGTCAGTGGCCTTTACTTCGCATCAATTTTCGGATTTCAGGTTCCCGTTGTCATACTCCTACTTCTCAGGTACGGAGTTGTCAGCAATGATGGCATCAAGAGGAACAGGGGAGTGCTATGGTTCCTTGGCATGTCTTTTGGAGCGTTTCTATCTCCTCCTGATCCATTATCGATGTTCCTGGTGGCTGGTCCTATCCTAGTTCTAATAGAACTAGCACTAATACTTGACAGCTTGACTAGGAATCAGTAGATATTCCACGATTCCTAGCGTCTTCTGCCCTTGCGTCAGCACGGCCCTGTTCGATATCCACATACCTCATGAGTAACACGCCAATAGCGATTAGTACTGCGATACTGAGTACGCCTACCCTGCTATCGAACATTACTGTCATGGACGCGTAGAGCAGTGGCCCTACAGCGGCGGCGACCTTTCCGAAGAATCCGAAGAATCCGAAGAACTCGGTGCTCCTCGTCTCCGGGATCATCTGTCCAAAGATACTCCTTGACAATCCTTGGGAACCTCCAAATAGAGTACCAATCATCATTCCTAGTATCATGAATTGCATTCCAATCGCTATACCCAGTGGTTCCCATACGTGTTTCCTTACTGTTTCTGGAATTGCATCTAGTGCTCCGTCGCCCAAACTAGTAGGATGATCAATGCCGACATTGGATGAGGCATCTTGGGGCCCTCCTGAAACGCTGATACTGAATCTTGAGTCCGTTATTGAGGCCAAGATTGTAGAAACGTCACCCATAACTGGGAAGAGTAGCTTATCATCGGATGACTCGCCATATGCCCATTTGAATGTCCCTGTCTTCTCTTCAAACTCCACGGGCAGCATTTCAGAGAAATCGCTGGCCCACTTCTGCTCATCAAACTCATCATCTTGGAAGTCCAGCTTCTGTGCTATCTCGCTAGCATCGTAATTGACATGCACCTGGTAAGACTGGGATTCTTCATCCCAATCATACATTACCTCAAACTCATCGTGAGAGTCGAGTTCCAATGGCGCAAAACCAAGAATTGCAAAGCTTAGGACCAGCCACCCGATTAGAGACGCGTTTAGAGCTTTCTTGGTGCCCCACGCATGGGCTAACTTTGTGAAAAGTAGTGCACACGGCCAAGCGACGAACTGGATTAAAACTATAGTAATCATTAATTCAATGGTTGAGACACCCAGAACGACGGCACCGAATATTGGTCCGACCGCCCAAACGGTGTTGATCGCATCTATGAAGAAGAAGTATGCCAGCATATAGATGAATAGTGTCCTGAATTTATTGTACTCCTTTAGTGTCGTCCAGACTTGCGAGTAGGCTTCCCTGATGGTTGGAACTTGCCTATCATTCTCCATAGGGGGCTCTGGTACGTACTTGAAAGTGATAAGTGCAAAACCGAACCACCATACTCCTGAAGAAGCTAGGCAGAATCGGATAACAGCGTCCCCTCCAATTCCCAGAACTAGTCCCAGATGTACCACGAGTAGAAGGCCGCCACCGAGATAACCATATGCATAAGCCCTGTTAGAGATATCATCCATCTCATCATCGGTCCCAAGATGGGGGAGTAACGCATTGTAGAAGACTCCGGCAGCGTTGAGGCCGATATTTGCTATGAAGTAGAAGATTAAGAGCCATATCCACTCATTTCCAGGCAATAGGAAATCGAACCCTAACATGAATGTAGCTCCGGCACCTACGTAGGTCAGAGTTCTGAGCCAAGTCATCTTCACAGGCTTGTAATCTGCTATTACCCCCAAAGCAGGTGCGACTATGGCTACAGCCCAAGTTCCTAGTGCTACTAGGTACGCGATTAATGCGTCCCCTTCCATAGTAATGCCTGCAATAGTGGTGTTCAGCCCGTTGGCCTCCAGGAATAGAAACGCAAACCAGGTTGGGAAAATAGCAGAGACAACACTGGTCTCAAACGCTGACTTTCCCCAATCATACATACAATATCCACGCACTTCCAATGGGTCGGACGCGCGGTCCAATTCTGCTTCTGACATGACAATACCTAAGTCCCGTAGAGGCAGAGAGGTAATGAGTATTGCCACGCCTCTAGTTTTTCTCAGATTGCATTAATTGCCTCCTCATGCCCGGGGAGATTAGTAGTCGCATGTGGAGTCAGCCTTCTGAAAATTCTTTGTCCGCCCTCAAACATGGGATGGCTTTTGCCGATGGGATAGAGTTTGACATAAGGATTGATGCTGATGGGGAGCTTGTGATTTTTCATGATGAATTTCTTCCCGGCTCCGGTTCAATAAAGCCTAGGTGTATTGAGAACATCTATACTGATGAACTGCGAAAGCGAGGGGTACTGACATTTACAGAGATGATAAAGGATCAAGAATTTCTGGAACTGTGGAGATCTGGAAGTAAGACTATCGACATAGAGATCAAAATGCCGCATCCAGTAGTTGGCAAGGAAGATGATAGTCACCTTGTATCGATATTGGAGAGTATTGGACATATGACGGATGATCTTGATTTACCATCTAGATCTACTATTGTATCCAGTTTTTCCCCTAGAATAAGCAGCGTTTCGAAGAGTATTGGGTTTGAGATTTCAGTAACTCAGCTCGTCCCTAGAATACGCCCCTGGGGGAGATACTGGAGGATTAAGAGGGCTTTTGCAATGCCTCAATTCGTCATGACTTCGGTTCCACACATAGCCAGAAAGTTCAGATCCGAAGGGATGGATTCAATCGGGATGGCATTGGAATATCTGAAGGGCTGGGAAAGGTACAGTAGACTCGGCCCCTCTGTGGGACTGAAGGGCAAAGGACTTCAGAGATTGCACAATTCCCTGAGAGGGATGGGAGTTTTTGTCTGGCCAGGACCTTTGGAGCTCGAGGACTCCCTCATCGGAGCTGGAGTTTCAATTGTCTCGGACCACATGAATCCTGATGTTGTTTCGAAGCCAGACGGCAGTTTCAGATGGCCAAGGCCGGCGAGCCAGCCACTTGATGACGAATGGATGGAACGTCTGAGCTCATCAGCACTTGGAGAAAGGACTGATCTGATCAAAGAGGCCGGTGACAACCTTCCTAGCTGGTCAGAATTGAGCAGTAAAAGAAAGTCCGAGATTATCTCCGAGCAAGGGAGAAGGATGCTTTGGGAAGGTTCCGAAGAAAGTTGGAACCGGGATCACGAGAATGGAATTCCTTGGGGGAGCCCTCGGATAATTGGTCACCGAGGTGCTGGGAAGACTCATGGATGGTAAATCACTCTTCGGCCTGGGCATCGATTTCTCTTTCTCCGCCATCTCCAGTAAACTCAGAAATTGTCATCTGTTCGTCTGGGGCTAGAGAGGCCGCTAATTGAGCACTTGTCAAACCGAGTTTAGACGCTTCTTCTCTGAACCATGCCCTAACCTTTCGATATTCAATTTCTGGACATCCGAAGTACTCTGCGAACCTCCTAGTGGTAGTTAGCCTCCTAGTTAGACCATCTCTTCTCTTGTCAATCAGTCCAAGGCTTGCTAGGTCTCTGACGTGATCATAGGCCTTGGGTCCGAGCATATCTCGCAACTGGGCTTGGGGCATTGGTTGATGATAAGCAATCAAAGCCGCCGCTGGGAGAAGTCTTTGCGGGATTTCTGGTTTGAAAGACTCGGGGAGGGAAGGAGAGATGTCTGGCTTGACCTCGATTATCCACCTTCCAGAAACATCTGTTAATTGTAGAGCTGCGTTTTTCCTGGAATCCATGATAGTTTTCAATTCTCCCAATCCCTCGGAGATTTGGAAGTTCCTCATAGAGAGAAGAGATGCTAGCTCATCTACTGACATTGATCTCCCAGCTCCGAAAAGAATAGCCTCGAGGAGAGTAGGTAGGCTTGTCTCTTCACTCATTGAATCTTACTCCCTTGACCTCTTCCGGGTGGAGCTTTGCAGTTAGCTCGGAGAAGCTCTCATCGCCTCCCCATAATGGAACTAAATTTACCTTCCCGTTCCTGCCTGGCTCCTGAGATAATTCGGTATACCCCCTGTTGGTGAGGAATAGTGCGGAAACTAACGCAGTCACTTGGGCCTCTGCTCTGGCTTCCCCGTGCTCCACTCCTGAATCTAGCGCCATTGCCATCAACTCCTCGGATACCTCTCGAAGGCCGACAGCCTCATCCTTTGAGATGGCCCTGTTCTTCAACGCGTACCATGTTCTCTCCAAATCTCCCTCTAGATCTTCGACGTGCAGGCTTCCCTTGAATCTCTCACGAGCGGTAGAAAGAGCCTCTCTTCTCTCCTGCGCTATCCTTTCCCTAGTCCTTTGCTCCTCTGCCAACCTTCCTGCTTCCTGCAGACCCATCAGTAGTTCTCCGAGGGTTACTGGGCGCCCTTCATCACGATGGACCCTGCCTTCGAAGATAGTTGGAAGTACGTTATCGGCAGCGCCGGATAGAACCCCTACTGAGAAGTTGTAATCCTCGTCATCGAAATCGGTTTCCCAACCTCCTTCGAAATCCCAAGTATCCTCCTCCTCGAAATCGAATGCCCTCTCCTGCTTCTCGATTAGCGCGGAAGCTTGGCTCCTTAGTATTGACCAAGCCATTCTAATGAGCCTGCCACATGTTGGTAAATCTATATTCTCCGAGCTCTCTATCCTCTTTGAGAACATTTCCAAGAAGCTGGAAAGGTCCACATCCCACGGATCTAAATCAGTACTCTGAAACATCTGAAAAACTAGAGCTACTGACCTGTCGAATGGATCGATTAGAAATTGGTGCTCCGCCTCTTCCATACTGGCCAATTCAGATATTCTATCTAGATACTTGCTAGTTGCTAAGTCTGGCTCCCCGCCCAGTAGTCTTGAGACGATATCGTCCCTCATTGCCTGACCATCTAGAACCGCCATCTTCACACCTCGTTGGCATCCACTTCTTGATTCTGGGAGTCCTCCATGGCATCTTCAGTATCACCATTATTGTGAAAAATTACCTTTTCTTTCTCATCGATATCTTCAGTCCAATCACCGGTTCTCTCTCTCAGTGAGCCGATAACTGAGTCCTCTTCTTCAGCTACTGTTCCATGGCTTTCAGCCCCTTTTTCGATACCTGCTCTTTCTGCCAGACCGCCTAAGCTGGCTGGGTTTTCCAGAGGTTCAGGGACTTTTGGCATATTCTGCGGATCCGGCAAATCTGGCATAGCTTCTTTCTCCGCCTTTGATTCCTCTTGAGCCTTTTTCTCAGCTTCTAACTCCTCACTGAGCTCTATAGCGGCTGCCCTATCGAAGTCCGTTATTCTCCTGCTACATCCATCTCCAGCATGAGTAATGCCGATATGATGATCAGCCAGAGATAGGCTTACCTTCCTCAGAGTCACCATGATGAACTGGGCCCTTTCGCTCCTTATTCTGCAGAGAGTGGCTATTCTACCTGAATTGAATGGATCTAGGTTCTGATCCACTTCATCGAAGTAGTAGAACGGACTTGGTTCGTAATCTTGAATAGCGAAAATAAGAGCCAAAGCCGCCATGGACTTCTCCCCTCCAGATAGTGCTGATCTACGAGTATTCCTACTCTTGCCCGGGGGGACGCAGGCCATCTCTAATCCTCCTTCGAAAGGATTCTTTGAGTTTTCCAGCCTTAGTTTTCCAGAGCCGGATGGCTGTAGTATTTCGTATACTCTGCTGAAGTTATTGTTGACATGCTCGAAAACTGTCATGAATCTCGTTTTCCTCTCATCCTCTAGCTGTTCGGCTATGCTGACCAAGTGGTCTCTTCTAGATCGTAGGGTTTTCCCATCTTCTATGAGGGCAGAAATTCTCTCTGCGGTCTCATCATACTGATCTATAGCCAGCATATTCACATTACCAAGGTTGCCGAGACGGCGTTCGAGCCCCTGCATCGCTCGTTCCGCCTCGGCAATTGTTGGTAGTTGGATGTCTTCGGAAGGAATAGCTACTCCAGCGTCTGCTAGCTCCTCGGCAGTTTCCTCTGCTAGTATGGCTTTCTGCCTGATCTGAGAATTGAGTTCATTGATTCTTGACTTGATGGTTTCTCTCTCTTTCGAAAGTTGGTCTAGTGTGGCCCTGAGACTGGCCCTCTCCCCTACAAGCTGGTCCCTTCTGTTTGTGAGTATCTGGTGCTCTTCATCGAATTGCTCTGACTTGCCTTTCAGTTCAACGAGCTCAGATTTAGAAGTTGATATGGATAGCTCTAGTTTAGATATTGATGCTTCCGCCAGAACTATTTCCTCTTCTTGCTTGGAAATCCTAGTTTCGATATCTGAGACTCTTTGATTCATCAAAACGATTTGGCTCTCGTTTGTTGATATCGATGACTCGCAAGATAGCTTGGTCCTCTCGGCCTCTGTCCTCTTTCTCTCGGCCGCCCTGAGTATCTCGGATAGATGATCAGGAGTATTGTCTTGTAGGGCCTCTGCGGCATCTGTGCGGTTCTGTAGCGCCGCCTCTAGATCGACTCTAGCTTTCTCGGCTTCAGAGATTTTCAGAGACTTTGTACCTTCACAGGTTTTGAACTCGGCCCTGGAGATATTCATCCTCTTTTCTATCTCCGAGAGGGATTTGACGGCCCTGTCCATATCGGCCTTCCAGTTTCTCAGTTTGACCGAGTGATCGCTACCATCTACATTGTTGATTCTATTTCTTAGATCTTGAAGATTGAGCATTGTCTCTCTCAATGCCGCATCTACTGTGGAGTAGAGTAGATTGGCATCTTGGACCAATCTTTCATGCTTATCGATACTTGAGTGTCCCCCTGCACTACCTCCGAAGGCGGGACGATTTCCTCGTGATTTAGAGCCTCCAGTCATAGCTCCGGAACTCTCTATTAAGGAACCATCAAGAGTCACCATCCTGACCCCCCCCATATTATTCCTGGCCACTTCCATTGATTGGACAAGAAGTGTGTTCCTGCTAGCGTAGGTGACCGCGATCTCAACCTCTTGGTCGTAATCTAGTAGATCTTGGGCAAATCCAATTATTCCAGGATTTCTGGCTACGATAAGGGTCCTTCCCTGTGGCCTGGAAACTTTCAGCTTATTCAGAGGGAGGAAAGTAGCCCTACCTCCGCTATTCTGCCTTAACCACTTGATACACTCTGCGGCGACCTCGTCATCCCTGACTACAATGCTCCTCAGACCGTTCCCGAGAGCAGTGGCGAGTGCTTCCTCATGAGATGGATCCTTAGGGGAAGTAAGTTCTCCAAGAGTGCCTAAAATACCTGAAATCTGACCGCTCTCCCTGAGTTTTGTTAGAGCGGCGATTGTGATTGCTGATCCTGGTGCTGATGATCTAGCTTCCTGCCTAGCTCTGGCTTTACTGAGTTCTCTTTCAGCGTCCCTTAGTCTAATCTCTGCCCTATCCCTATCAGTTCTGAGTTCGGATTCTTGCTTTTGGAGCCTTCTTAGGTCGTCGGCTAATGAGGACCTGTCAGATTCTGGCTCGGAGTTGTGGATATCTTCGCCAACTAGATCCAGATCATCTCTAATCATTGTTGCTTCCTCGAACTTTTCCTCGAGATCAGCTAGATTCTCTGAGGCCAATTGGGAAACCTGCTCGGCCCTGTCAGATTCCAATTGTGCCTGCGCGTATGTGTCTTGGGCCTCAGAAACTCTGTCACTAGCCTTCCCTAATGCCCTATTTAGGTCTCTAGCGAACTTATCTCCTGATTCTATGGCCTTCCTGGCATCGGCCTCTTCCCTTGCTGAGTCGATTAGTGACTGCTCTGCCTCATCAAGTGATCTCTTAGCAGAATGGAGCTTGTCATTAGCTTCATTTTTAGCTTTCAAAGCCCTCTCTAGCTCCTTTTGGAGAGTTGATGTTTCTTCCTTTGAACTTGAAATAATCTTTCTCTGATCACCTATTCTATCTGAGCCTGTTTCTATTTCTATCTCATGTTGACGGATACTCTCCATAATTCTCTGAGCGTCCCCAGCTAGAGCTTGTCTCAATTCGGACTCGACAGAAACCAATTCTGTGTCGAAAGAATCGAGTTTCTTGTTTCCATCCGCTAGGGAGTCCCCTAGGCCCTTGACTCTCTCAGAATAATCCGTTCTCTCGTTACCCAAAAGGCTGACCTCATCGAGACGATTCCTATATCGGGATTGGTAGAGAGTCACTCTGGACTTGTCGAATTCCTCCTTAATTTCCTTGTACTTGAGCGCCTGCTCCCTCTCCTTGGAGAGTTGTTTTAGTTGCTTCTTCTTGTCATCTTCAAGAAGATCTATTGTCTCAATGCTACTTTCTACATGCTTTCTCTGAGTGGTAGCTCTTCTGATTTCATCATCATAGGCAGTGACACCGGCGACATCTTCCAGAACTCCCCTTCTCTTGTGAGGAGTCATAGTAGCTAGGTTGGTAACATCGCCTTGGAGTACTATGTTGTAGCCATCCCCTCTTAGGCCGGCTTCTGCGAGAACTCTTCGCATCTCTGTTGCAGTGGATGGTTTGTCCCCTATTCTGAAGGAAGAAACGGGGTCTCCCTTTCTGTTCAACCTCACGGATCTGGTAAAAGACACCTCATCTTCTTCGATTCTCAGACGTCTCCTGCCATCGTGTTCGGCTACATTAGCAAAGACAAGGGTGACTGTCATGTGTTTAGCGGCCTTCCCTCTGCCCCCTCCGTTGAAAATAAGCTCAGACACATTGGATGCCCTGAGTGCCTTGGTTGACTTGGGGCCAAGAACAAACTGTATGGCATCTCCAGAATTAGACTTACCACTTCCATTGGGGCCGGTAATTGCTGTGAATCCCTTGTCGAACGGGATTACCATCTCTCCGCCAAATGATTTGAAGTTCTCGACTTCTATTCTTTTCAGATGCATCCCATCACCTTAGTATCGGGAAAATTTTCCGCCGACACCATTCATGACCTCCCCGTCTTTACGCCTATCAATGTTGAGGCTCCCTCCAGTTCAGCACAACGGTTCCGGAGTATTCCTCACTGCGCCGTAGAGAATCATCAATGGAGAAGATTCTAGGCTGAATCGCTGTGGGTATCTTGTGAGCGACGAGAATGGAGGAGTGGATCTCGCGCCTGTTGATGTGGCAGTGATAGGCTCTGGAATAGCAGGACTATTCTTAGCAGTTGAATGCGCTAGATCTGGGCTTCGCGTTGCAATTGTTACCAAGAAGGAGGTTTCGACTTCATCGACTAATTGGGCACAGGGGGGGATAGCTGGGGTATTAGACCCGGATGATTTGGACGGACTTGAGTCGCATGTCAGAGATACTCTAGACGCCGGTTCAGGACTATGTGACGAGAGAGTAGTCAGGAGTGTTATCTCAGAGGCATCGGATAGAATTAGGGATTTGATTGGTCATGGAGTGGAGTTTGATCATAACTCTTCTGGAGAATATGACATGGCAATAGAAGGAGGCCATAGTGGTGCTAGGATTTTCCATACTAGGGACAGAACTGGTGCGGAGATAGAACGTGCTCTGACTGAAGTAGCCTCGGAGGAGTCTGATTCAAATCTAACGATTTTAGAGAACTGGATGGCTGTGGATCTGATCCGGAAGGATCATGCAAAACCCGGCTTGGGAGTGTCAGGAGTGTGGTGCTTATCTCCCGAGGGAGTGGTGTGGACTCTTCCCTCTAGAGTGGTAGTTCTCGCGACTGGGGGTGCTGGCATGATGCACAAAGCAACAACTAACCCCTCAATTGCCACAGGAGATGGAGTTGCCATGGCCAGTAGGTCCGGGGCAGACATAAGGGACATGGAGTTCATTCAGTTTCATCCGACTGCTCTTCACTCCAATAATTCGAAACCCTTCTTGATAACCGAAGCTCTGAGAGGGCATGGCGCAGTACTGATGACCATTGAAGAATACTCCAACTGGAAGTCATCTGAAAGTAATATTGAGCCTTCTCTGTACTCGTTCATGTTGAATTACTCGTCCAAGGGAAGTCTCGGTACCAGGGACGTGGTGGCCAGAGCGATTGATACCGAGATGAAGAGATTGGGGTCCCCACATGTACTTCTTGTAACAGAGCACCTGGATAAGGACGAGCTGCATAACTCATTTCCGACTATTTCCAGAAGGTTACGAGAAGAGGGGGTAGAAATGGGAGTGGACCCGATACCAGTCACTCCCGCTGCTCATTATATGGTAGGAGGGGTCTCTGTAGATGGGGTTGGAAGGGTCGAGTTTGAGGAGTTCCCGATGCCTGGGCTGTATGCTATTGGAGAGGTTGCTTGTACAGGCCTTCATGGGGCCAACAGGCTGGCTTCGAACAGTCTACTGGAGGCTGTTGTTTACTCAGGTAGAGCATCCATGGATATTATTGATAGATGGAAAGGCGACGAGTTGGGTGATTTGGTTGAAAACCTTCCTAGATGGAGGTCAGAAGACCTCGGACAATTGATTGAGAATATTCCACTTATCACTGATCTGGATGTATTGAGGACGACAATGACTCAAGACGTAGGCCTAGTGAAGAGCGATTCCAGGCTAGAGCGAGCTGAACGGAGGATAGAACACATTGAGAAGGAGGTATCACGATATTGGATGAGTTGCAAACCTACTCAAGAGCTGATTGAGCTCCGCAACCTAGTACTAGTTTCTAAGTTGGTAGTTAATTCGTCGATGATGAGAAGGAATAATGTTGGACTTCACTTTAACATTGATCTTGTTTGATTAATCGGTATGGGATGACATTTCTACTCCTTTCACTAAAGCCCTGAGCATCGAATTAAGTGGAGTTGGGATTCCAAGGCTTTCACCCATTCTAATGACATATCCGCAAAGTGAATCTATCTCTGTCCTCCTTCCGGCCATTAGGTCCTGTAACATTGAGCATCTATTTCCTGATGTAGCCTCGACTACCTCGATTAGTAGATTCTGTATTTCAGGACCTGTGATATTAATGCCTGAGGCTTGGGCTACGGATAGCGACTCTTGAAGAATCTCTTGTGACTGTTCCCATAAATCGTTTTCCAAGAGTGCCCCATTCCTAACTCCCGAGATAGAGCAAATAGGATTTATTGCGATATTTATCAGAAGCTTTTGCCAGACTGCCTTGGATATGTCAGGAGTCCATATTGGCGAAAGTGCCGCATCATCTAGAGCCTTCATCAGAGAAGTCGTGATTTCATCTGGAGATTCTCCATCTAGTGACCCCATGGTGATTGAGCCTCTTCCGACCCAATGGATCCCGTCCTTGTCCCTCCATGCCCCGTGTGTAGTCGCTCCGCCCAATGTCCTCGATATCCCCAGTCTGCTTGAAATCTGCTGAGCATGCCCCATTCCGTTTTGGATGCTAATCGCAACGCCCTCGTCAGATAGTATTTCATCGGCAATTTGAGAGAGGATAGGGGTCGAGTATGCCTTTCCACAAATTATAGCTGCTTGGCAGCTGCCAACCACGGAGTCTGGCAGGGGCCCTGATTCGCTATCTACTAATTCGTATCTATCCGGAGGGATTGATTCTATGACGCCCTCTGGAGTATGGATAACAAGGCCCTCAGAGGACAGTGCCTGAGCAGTGGATCCTCGTGAAACCGCTACGAGTTCTAATTCTGTATCGGCTAGGCCTGCTAAAATGACCCCTCCTATTGAGCCGATCCCAAGAATGGCGACCCTCATTGCCACGCCTCCCTGATATCTGAGTGGACAATTATTCCAGAATCATCTGGGACGACCCAAACTACTGCTTCATAACCAGGCTCCATGATGCTCAGTGTGATATCAGCATCTGATAATCCTAAAATTGATTCAGGTGCTTGGATATCCCAAAATTCTCCAGGTGGTCCCGAGGTCGTGACGATTATTGGAAGAGTTTGATTCTGAAGATTGGCGATGTTAATGATACTAGTACCAGAATAGGAGACCCCATTTCTCAATCCTCCCGGAGAGACCCAAATTTCTGGCCCGCTAGATATCGAATATGAGGAGGCCATTGTATCCTGGTCACATACAACGAGCCATCCTCCTTCTTGGATAACTAAAGAGCCATTTCCCGTGTACTCATCAGGGATTTCAATGAAGGAGTAATCTCCCAAGGTCCTATTCCACGAAATATCTGGATCAACTTCTGGGAAGTCTGATTGAGTAGGGCAGAATGGCGCCGTAGACTGGACATAACCTACCGAATATCCAGAAAATATCTGAGGTAACTTCAGTATTCCTTCCATTGAGTTGACCGATGGCGAGGTATTCTCGATGGGCGTCCTTGATGAGCTGGTCGTTCCATCATCCCAGATAATTCTCAGCAGAGGACCAAGATGCCTTCCCAGATAGTCTGAGGGGCCACTGATTGATGCTCCGTTTACTCCCATTAGGCATATCTCGTTGCTGCCTCGAATAAGTGCAGAATCATTGAGGAGTGTCCATCGAGGATTTGAAACTGAAGCATTTCCCGTAGATTCATCTTCAATTATCATAGAGGTGCAGATTATCGGTTCTTGAAGAGTACCCGTGAGCTTCCAGAGTGAGCTTTCCTGATGCCTGCTGGAGTCTGGTATAATGGTGATAACATGTTCTTCATAGTGTCCCGATACCTCGGAAAAGACTCTGATACTGGCAGTCCTATTGTCGAGTAATAATGAGTTTTCGGCAGTTATAATGAGATTAAGTAGGTCGCTTTCATACTGCGTAACTCCTTCTATCCTGCATGTCTGATTTCCATCTGTACAGTCTGAATGAAGGTCAAGACTTGTCTCTGTTCCTTCGATTCTGTATTGTATCCATCCGGATACTGGCATCACCCCGTTGGGAGATATATGCAGGGGAATTATGGTATCCTCCCCCACTGAATATCTAATCTCGTCTGGCCATTCAGAAGTCTCTATTCCCTCATCCCATTCTGAAATTCCATAAGCCCCATTTGTTCCGGGAAATGCCACTATCAAAATGAATAACATCAACGCCACAATTCGATTCCTAGAAATGTCATCCAAGGCCTTGGATTCGTCTACGACAAATGGATCCAGAATAGGTGTCGGGCTGAAACGCCTCCAGACTGCTATTGTAGCAATTACCAACCATGGGAACCATGGATCAGAGGAAAATACCAGAACCATGAAAAATAGGGTTGATGCGAAAATCAGAGTTTGCTTTTCATCTGAGAGAAGATCCTCGGGACCCATAATTGCATGGAGTAGATGATCCCCCGGAAAGCCTGGCACTGGCAACAACATTATCCAAGAAACTGTGCAGAGACCGAGACCTGCGATAGCCAGGGGGTCTAACCACTGGAGTTTTATATCCAAGTTGTCAATTACTCCGAAAGCTTGCAAAGCCTCTAGAATGGCGTTTCCGCTGAATACCATAGGAGGAGAGTCTAGAGGAGGAGGATGGTTAGAGGTCATCGATACTCCTAGTATCGTCATTACTATGCCTGATAAGAATAATACTAATGGGGCGGTAATCTCTATCACTCCCAATGCCCTTCTATCGGGGATCGGAACCTGATCAGCTCTCCTTTGAGAGATGAAGCCTGCTATTCCGAAGGGCCAGATAGGTTCGGAAATCGGGAAAGCCAAGGGAGTTAGTTGACCGATAGAAACTCCATATCTGGAAGCTATCCTTCTTCTTGCTTCACTGGCAATCATTATTGATACGGATAGGGGGATTGAGAAACTTACAGACGATTCAGCAAGGATTGAGATTCCGAAACTAGATTCTGGATTGTTCCTTAGTAATAGTCCCGTACCAGCGACTGTCATGAATGAAAACATGGTAATCCAAATTACTACTTGTTGCCATCGAGGCATTACGAACACGCCTGTAGGAAGTTCGGCGACACTCAATACAGGCGGATTTCCCCGATCTAGCAGTCCTATCATACCTAGCTTCTCGAGGTGTGAATTCATCTCTAGTAGGCATTCGCTCTCAGACCTTCCTTCAATCCCGTTTACCCTCCAGGAGTATTCTCCCGACTCTACCTCTCCAAGAACAAAATGCCTTGATGAAATGACTTGGATTAAGTCCCTCTTACTCCAAGTCTCAGTATCGATTTCGAGCCTTTCAGGCTCGGGGTCCGAAGCTGTCACGGCTATTGCAAGAGGAGGTATGATTTTACCCCTCGCTTCAAGAGTCCTTACGTCTACTTGTTCTTGAAGCGCTTAAGTCGGAATGTTTCCTCTCTCTCCATCTCTTCCAGCCTTAGCTGGATGAAAGTTTGCGCCTCCTTCATCTCAGGGATTACTTTGAACTCCAAGGCGTTGACTCGACGTTTTGTTGCTTCGATCTCCTCGAGTAGTCTCTTGAGAGTAGCCTCCATCTCGGCGGCCTTGACGACTTTTTCTATTAGAAGTGAGTAAGAGTCTGCGGCCTCATCGATATAGGGGGATCCGCCTATGAGTCCGAGTCCCCTGTCCTCTGTGGAGAGTTTGAGGTTTTCACCGTCTACTTTCGGCACTACTACTCCCATTATATTCCTACGAGAAACACTGACTTCTGGCCTCTTAGATGCGGCTATGGCGGCGCTCTTAACCGAAAGACCGCCCTCTATAGAGGAAGCTAGGCTTATTGCTTGAAGAGCATCTCTGTAAGTTCCAACGAGCTCCTCTCTAGCTGAAATCATTTCAGATAGAAGGGTTCTGAATTCGTGGAACAGGCCGTCTCTCTTCATCTTTAGAAGATTGTAACCACTACTGGTCTGCTTAATGCGTCGCTTTAGATTGATCAACTCGGACCTGGTTGGCTTGATGTCCAGAGCCATACTATAACCTCGGAATTACTCCTCTTCCTTTCCTGACTTCTCATTAGGATGGTACTTGTCTATCCATTTCTGATCCAGTCTAACCAGGTACTTGGTATCGATATTTGAAAGTAGATCCCATGCGAGATCCAAAGTTCCCTCGCTGATAGATCTGTCTTCATCCCTACTCTGCCTTAGGAATTGGTGCTCAAAAATATCTGCGAACTTCAATAGCTGGAGGTCACGCTCATTCAGTGCGTCTTCACCGACAATAGCTACCAATCCCCTCAGTTCCTTACCTTGAGCGTATGCGGCGTATAGCTGATCGGAGACGGACTTGTGATCCTCCCTAGTCTTGCCATCGCCTATTCCAGCGTTCATCAGTCTACTCAGAGACGGAAGTACGTTGATGGGCGGGTATATTCCCTTCTGATGGAGCTCTCTGGAAATAACAATCTGCCCCTCTGTGATATATCCTGAAAGATCTGGGATTGGATGAGTAATATCATCGCCAGGCATAGTAAGAATTGGGAATTGAGTAATCGATCCCTTCTTGCCCTTGACTAATCCAGCTCTTTCGTACAGCATGGCCAGATCAGTATACATGTAACCCGGGTAACCTCTTCTTCCGGGAACCTCTTCCCTAGCGGCTCCTATTTGTCTCAGAGACTCACAGTAATTCGTCATGTCTGTGTAAATTACCAGAACGTGATAATCATGTTCGAAAGCCAGATACTCGGCTGCAGTCAGAGCCAGCCTAGGTGTGATCAACCGCTCTACAGCGGGGTCATCGGCCAGATTAACGAAAAGAGCTGAGTTCTCAAGAGCACCAGTTCTCTCCAAATCGTGAACGAAGAAGTTGTATTCCTCTGCGGTGATACCCATGGCACAGAAGACAACCACGAAATCGTCATCGCTTCCAACAAGCTTGGCCTGTCGGGCGATCTGCAGAGCGATATCGTTGTGTGGGAGACCGCTTGCACTGAAGATGGGTAGCTTCTGCCCCCTGACCAGAGATGTGCATGCATCTATTGCAGAAATACCGGTCTGAATGAATGATTCTGGGCTCTGTCTAGAATATGGATTGATCGCGGCTCCGATGATATCGGCCATATCATCAGCGACGATATCTGGTCCGCCATCCCTGGGCCTTCCCGCGCCGTCTAGGATCCTTCCAATCAGCCCCTTGCTTACAGGGAGCTTGAAAACATCCCCCAAGAACTTGACACCGGTCTGCCTATCGACAGATGCAGTGCCTTCGAAAACTTGTACGATGACTTGGTCGTCGGATGTATCCAAGACCTGTCCGTTCTTGATCGAGCCGTCGCTCAGCATCAATTGGACGATCTCACCGTATGAAACTGGCTCAGTCTTGTTTAGGAACACCAATGGCCCCTTGACGTCTGTAATGGTTCTGTATTCTTTTCCACTCATGTTATCACCTCTCAATTAGCCTCCATACTAGCATCAATCTGCTTACTCATCTCGCTTACGAGATCACTGATTCTTTCTGCATATCCCTTCTCGAACCTACCTCTCATCAAGTCGGTTCTAGCCGGCACGTTGACCACATCTTCCAGTTGTCCGCCACCAGCAATTGCTTTCTTGGCTTCCTCTTGGAATGTAAGGATGGCTTTTGCCATATGGTACTGGAGATCTAGGTCGCTGAATGTGTCGACGTCATGGAAAGCATTCTGTTGTAGGAAGAACTCTCTGATCATTCTGGCAACCTCGAGGGTTAGCTGCTGATCGATTGGAAGAGCATCGGAACCGACTAGTTGGACGATCTCTTGCAACTCTGATTCGATTTGCAGTAATGTACTGATTTCAGTTCTCACTTCTGGGAAATCTGGAGCGATATTGTCCCTGTACCACTGGTCCAATGCTTGAGGATAAAGGCTGTATGAATTTAGCCAATTTATCGCAGGGAAATGTCTCTGTCTGGCCAGACCTGCATCTAAGCCCCAGAAAACTTTCACTATCCTCAATGTACCTTGGCTAACTGGCTCGGAGATATCTCCGCCCGGAGGGGAAACGGCCCCAATAACCGAAACGGAACCGTCTGAGCCAGCCAGAGTCTGAACTCTTCCTGCTCTCTCGTAGAATTCGGCCAGTCTGCTCGATAGGTAGGCGGGGTATCCCTCTTCCCCGGGCATCTCTTCAAGTCTAGATGAAATCTCCCTCATTGCCTCGGCCCACCTACTGGTTGAGTCTGCCATGAGTGCAACATTGTATCCCATATCTCTGAAGTACTCAGCGATTGTTATCCCCGTGTAAACAGATGCTTCCCTAGCTGCTACGGGCATGTTGGAGGTATTTGCAATCATGACTGTCCTGTTCATCAGAGGCTTATTCGTGTTAGGATCAATTAGATGTGGGAATTCGTCCAGAACCTCTGTCATCTCATTGCCTCTCTCACCACATCCTATGTACACTACAATCTGAGCATCGGACCACTTGGCCAGCTGTTGCTGGGTAACGGTCTTTCCAGATCCGAATGGACCGGGTATTCCTGCAGTTCCTCCCTTGGCCAGGGGGAACAAGAAATCAAGAATTCTCTGCCCGGTAATCAAAGGAACATCTGGAGCATATTTCTGAACGAACGGCCTAGGATGTCTGACAGGCCACTCTTGCATCATGGCAATCTCTGAGCCATCTTCCAATACGCAAACTGTCTCCTTAATGTTGAATGTGCCTGATTTGATACTCTTAACCTTCCCACTAACGTTAGGGGGGACCATTACTCGGTGCTCTATGGTCTCCGTCTCTTGGACTGTTCCGATAACATGACCGGAACTGACTTCATCACCCTTTTTCACAGTGGCATTGAATTCCCACTCTCTTTCCAAATCGAGACCGTCCGCATCCACTCCCCTAGTGATGAAAACTCCCATGGTCTCTTCCAGCTTTGGAAGTGGGCGTTGGATTCCATCATAAATCTGGGTTAACAGGCCCGGTCCCAATTGTACGGAAAGAGTCTGTCCTGTTCTAATAACAGGTTCTCCCGGACTTATCCCGGATGTCTCTTCGTACACTTGGATGACGGACTGGTCGCCGTGCAACTCAATCACCTCTCCCATAAGCCCCTCATCGCCGACCCTGACGACTTCGTACATTCTTGGCGATATTCCTACTGCTGTCACAACTGGTCCGGAAATCCGGTAGATTAATCCATTCTCATTACTCATTTATTTTCACTTCCTGTTTAATTGCTTACTTCCAAAGGTCCACACCTAGAGCAGACTTGATGGACTCTCGAAGAGTATTGTCTTCTTCGGTCCCTATCCCCAAAACTGTTGGAGTGACGCTTTCCGTTAGCTGCAAGCGGAGCCTATCGGAAAGTTTGTTGAGATCTTTGTTATCCACTACTACGACCCCGATCTCATCTTGGGTTAGTAATGACTTAAGAAGCTCGGAAAGCTCTTCGTCGTTGGATGGATTATGTAGATTCTTAACTCCTGCTAGCTGGAAACCGAGTGTGAATTCTAGGGGCCCTACTACTGCAATTTCCATTTATTCACCTCTAATAATCCATATGGGCTTCTATTACATCGTCGGGTAGTCCGACGGCCTTGCCGCGAACAAGAAGACGGAGGTTTCGGACCTCGAGTGCCTTGCATTCGATGTAGTGTATGATTGGGAATGGAGATATCGGGCTCAGATGAGAGAATTTCTTCAGAAGAGCGTGCCTCTGATGGGACAATAGTTCTGCGAAAGGATCTAGCGTACCCAATTCTTCTGATTTGCTGAGTGCCTCATCAAATCCTGAGTCATTGAATGAGTTGCTTCTTCGAAGAACTTCTAACAACTCGGAGTCATTTCCGACTTGGCTGGCCTGCTTCATCACAGATGAGTCTATTCTTCCGCCTGGAATAACTATGGAGGAGCGTTTTTCCGGGGAAGTATCTAGTCTAATGGCCCTAAGCTGGTTGATGATGTTTCTGTGGTCTATTTCCATCCTGAGGTATCTAAGTAACTGGGGCTGTCCTTTGCCGGACTTCACTGCTTTTATTGCATCAGAAAAGTACTGCATGTCCAGAGCGTTTTCCATCTCCTCGAGAGTTAATTCGCCTTCTAGCTTGGACAGTGTTCTCCCCCAAGGAGTACCGGACATCGAGTCGACAGCCTCCTGTAAGCCCTCGGTGGACTTTACAATAGCTAGCCAAGAAGAGTTCCTAGAGTTCTCAGAAGGCAGAATCTGACTCTCGATGATTTCATCGGAAGCTCCGCCATTTATCGCCCTGAGGACGGTCTTCGCTTTCTCATAGTCGAATCTTTCGACGTAAATGGCTACCAACGATCTGAGGTGTCCATGACAGAAGCTCAAGACTTGGTGTACATCGTTGTCCATGTTATGGAATAGCGCGGCTTCTACTGCATCCGCGCCTGACATCCTTGAGGCGTAAAGATCCATTTCGGCCCTGTATCCCAATTCCCCTATACTGGCACCGATAGAGTCTGGTCCCTGTTGGAGTAATTGGCGCATCCTAGTGGAGTCTATCAACGAGGCTTTTCTTGCCTTTGCTCTCGCTGAGGCGTTGTATACGTTGGAACGCCCGTAACTCACACTAGTCATGCCTTCACCCCTCACTCTCCGAATAATGCTTTATTGACTGGTCCAAGATTAGCCTTCCAGGCATCATCCAAGAGACTGTCAAATCTATAGTCTAGTACAACTGAACCATCCTTGGACTCGAGTACGAAACCTCCGAGTCCGCCTATGTCTTCCCCTAAGGAGAAAGCAGATGACGATAGAGCCTTTCTGTCAATATTGACAGGTCTCATTATCATGTCTGGACCAGAGGAGCTTGCCTCCTTGACCAGAGATTTGAGAATCTGATCCCTGCCTTCCAAGTCAGGAGAAGAAACTCTCTCCTTTACGGACTCCCAGGTCAGGTCTAACTCTTCTCTACGAGCGACAAGAGCTCTCTTTTGGTTGGCCTGCCTAGCTGCGGCGACCACTTCGATAGAAATCTGCTTACTGTCCTTGGACGCTCGAGCATCTACGTCTGCCGCCGCAGTGGCGGCTTGGCTCTTAGCTTCGTCTTGGATCCGCTTAGCTTCGGCTTTGGCGTTATCGATGATCTGCTTCGCCTCTGCTTCAGCTTGCAAGCTGATTTCCTTGGATAGGGCATCTAGTGACATTTTCTTACCTCATTATAGAATCCTCGATTCCAGTCCCGCTTAGAGCAGGAACAGTGCTAGGAAACCGAAAAGTACGATTGTCTCTGGTAGAGCGGTGAAGATTAGTCCGCTAACGAACTTGCTTGAGTCTTCTGATATCATTCCTACAGCGGCGGCACCAATTGGACCCTGGCTCATACCAGTTCCGATACCACATAGCCCAAGTGCCAATCCAGCACCTAGCTTCTGCGCATCCCAATGTGCGGCTGCCGTCTCTACATCTCCCTCTTGAGCTGCGACCACTGATGCAATCATTGCAAACGAGGTCAGCACCATAAGAGTGCTCATTCCTTTCATCATGTTTCTTCTGTTCATATTTTTTTCCTCCT
>MDTB01170464.1_pt1 | contig 33793 bp, 29 predicted proteins | sample 811161 | NCBI WGS metagenome assembly MDTB01 (sample SAMN05326650, study PRJNA326480) | marine metagenome | isolation source: seawater | place: Mediterranean Sea | collected 2009 | reverse complement strand
GCCCCAGATATTCACGTACATTGCGATATTTCCTTTTTCGTCTGTCTTATACTTTTCACTAGAAATTTGATGATTAGAAAATGTACTAATCTCATCCAATTTATTTTGACCAAACATTATTGCAATGAAATAGGTTATTCCAAGTATTTTTTTGATTGACATATTGCTCTATTTATTCCTTATACTGTTGAAAATTTTATAAAATATATTAGGTTCCTTAATTGGTTCATATTCAAAATCAAAAGTTATTGGTTTACCTTCAATAATAGCCTTAGGGTTTTCATTTACCATTTTTTTAGCTTCATTAGGACCAACCCACTGACTCACAATTTCTAATGCATCCTTTAAACAAAATGCCCTTCTAGAATTGTCATGCGAGTCCGAACCCAATATTTGGCACCAATTATTTCTAATTACTTTTTCAGAAGTTATCCTTGCCATCTTTCCTAATTTACCTAAAACACTTCCAGCATCTACTTGAATGATACATCCTGATTTTAACCAACTTTCAACAATAGATAAATTTTTTTGAACGTCTTTATATCTTTCTGGGTGAGCAATAATTGGGGTGACACCATTCATTTTTAATTCAAATAATTTTTCAAAGTTTATATCTGGTAATTGATGCATTTCAAATTCTATTAACATGTATTTACCATGGCTGAAAGTACATAACGGTTCATCCTTTAATTCTAAGATATTTGGCAGAAAAAATACTTCTGCGCCACAATGAAGTTGTATGTTAATATTTTCGTTTTTCAGTTCTTCTTGCAAAGCATTTAATTCTGATTTAATTGTTTTATAAGAAATATTCGAACCATCAACTTTGGGGTGCTGGTAGTGAACAGTATTCACTACATTGGTTACACCTTGATTTTGGGCATTATGTAACATCTCTAAAGACATCTCTAATGATGTTGAACCATCATCAACATTTGGTAAAATATGGTTGTGAAAGTCAAACACTTAATGCACCCTTTTTATTTTACCAACTAACATTATAATCATTAAACTCAGCTTCTAAACAAATAACTTCATTAACCTTTATTGCACCACCTATTTCCATAATTTCAATTATGACAGCATTTCTTATGTTACTAAAACCATGTGTTGGCATTAAAATATCATCACCTCTTTGTCCTTTACGGACCTGAGACTCATTATACCATATTTGTGTATTCATTTGTAGCAAGACTACAATTGCTTTGATAAAATCTTCATAAATCTTATTCTAATATTCAGAAATTATGATATCAATATCTTCAATCATATAGTTCATTTATTTAGAGTATTTTTATCTATTTACAGGTATAAATATCTCTTTTAGTAGATAAATGCTTAGCATTCCTATCATCTCACCAAGAGTTGGTAACCATTTACGATTGTTTGAACTCATCTACTATCTTGGAATTTTGATAATTTATTATACATTTTAAATATGGCTCCGCCTCCTCAGTCCCAAATAAAAGATCGAATGAGTATGGCAAATTATGTTTATTAGCTAATTATCTAAGTGAAACGTTTTAATGCTCTAGACATTAGAACATCTATCATTTTACTACTATTAATCCAATGTAACTTAGCAAAATTGTTTTTTTTCTTTGACTCGCGTACCAGTTCATCAGCAAAAGCAGGACCGATTAATTCAACTTGATTAAAGTCAAAAGTTATCTGTCTGAAGTTTTCAATATTTCTCAAAATACTTTTTGCTTGCGAACGTGAGTTAATTAGCTCCATTCCAGGAACCATTATAAGACTTATTGGTATTGTTAAACGATTATTTGGAACATCGAATAATTTTTTGAAAATCATCTCGCAATTTCGATTTGATGCTGGGTCAATTTTAAGATATAAACTGGTACCTTGTTTGTTAAGGGAATTTTCAATCATCCATTTATTAAGGTTGCTCTTATAAATTAATGATTTTCCATTTGCTTCGATTTTTGCCATATCAAATAAATGTAGTATGGCATTTAATTCATCACCTGAATGATTTACTGAATCTGTTGTAATTCTACCTTTTGCCAATTCCATGGCAGCTATCATACAATCTTCTAAATACAAAGTTGTTTGAATTTTTTTGAAAATACCAATTCCATTGTCCCTAATTATTAAATGGAATTCATTGTAAGTCTTATATAGCTTAAAATATAATTGTTTAGCTTTTGAATGTTCTAAAATGTTATTTATCAAGGCTGTCATTGAAAATTGTATAATTTCTTTAATATTATTTTCAACCACATCAAGATTTGGTGTAATGTATTTACCAATTACCTCTTTTGGGCAGAACTCTTCATTTATTTTTAAAGTTTTATTAAAATTTAAATGCGGTCTCAATTCATAGATTCTATCTCGTGTTTTCCCATATGCTAAAACTTGCTTTTCAGCAATTAAAGCGTGCATATGTTTTAGTATTGCTTGTCTAGATACACCAAATCTTTGGATAGCCGTATGAATTATATCCTTTTGGTGTAATGTGATATTATCAAGGATGAATTTTTTTATTTTCTGAGATGAATACACTATTTAAAGTTAAGTATTATTATCAACTTAATATTATTTTATTATCAACTAATATACAATTTATTATCAATTAAATATATAGAATAAAGAAACCATTAATTAAATATTTAATTTAAACGATGAAATCCAAAAGTATTTTAAAAGAATGGATAGTGATTTATACTAAGCCACGATGTGAAAAAGTTGTTAAACAAAATCTAATTGAAAAAGGATTTGAAGTTTATTTACCTCTTATCAAAGAAAAGAGAAGGTGGAGTGATCGTAAAAAATGGGTTGAATTTCCATTATTTAGTTCATATTTATTTGTTAAAACAAAAGTTAATGAAGCTCTTTATATTATTGAGACCCCCAATGTTGTAAAAGCTGTAAGATTTGGCACAGAAATTGCCACTGTTAAAGAGGAAATAATAAAAGCACTTAAACAAATGCTTGACGGAGGATATACACCTATTCCAGTAAATTATTTTTTAAAAGGAGATAAAGTCAAAGTAAATCAGGGACCGTTGAAAAACATAAAAGGAGAGGTCATTCAGATCAATAATAATGAACACCTTTTAATTCGAGTAGATGCCATTAATCAAGCTTTCGCGATCTTAATAAATCGTGGGATATTGGAACCTCAATAATATTCAAATAGAAATGGATACATATTTTGAAACTATAGGCAATGCTACATTAACCGCATACGATAATGGCAAGCCAATAATTACAACAGATCCTTGGATAAAAGGAGATGCATATTTTAAAAGTTGGAAATTATCCCATAAAATTCCACAACAACAGATGGAGGGAATTCAGAAAGTTAAATATATTTGGTTATCACATGGGCATCCTGACCATATAAGTATTAAATCTCTTAATTTATTAAAAAACAAAAGAATTTTTTTAGCTGACCATTATGGAAAAAGGATTTATAATAATTTAAAATCTCTAGGATTTAAGCCAATAATTCTTGTTAGCAGAAAATGGTACTCTATATCTGATAGTATAAAGATATGTACAATCTCTGACTACAACCAAGATTCAATAATTTTAATTGCAATTAATGATTGTTTAATTGTGAATCTGAATGATGCTTCTGATAGAGGATGGGGAAATTATATTAAAAAGTTAATAAAACAATTTAAAATTTCTTTCATTTTGAAGCTTTCTGGCTATGGCGACGCTGATATGTTAAACGTTTATAATGAAGCAGGATCAAGGATAATTGATTTAGAGAACTATAAAGTCCCGTTTGGATCAAAGATATCAAAGTATGTTGAATCATATAAGGCAACTTACTTTGTGCCATTTAGCTCGATGCATCAATATCAAAGAAAAGATAGTGTGTGGGCAAATAAAATAATAACTAATGTTAATGATCATGAGATTGGGTATAATTCTAAAAAATCAAAGATACTACCGGCATTTATTAAATACGATTGCTGTAAGTATGAAATTGAAAAAATAAATCCCGAGGAGAGTAAAAGTAGCGTTGTATATCCAGATAAAATTAATGACTCTTGGGATGAGCCCCTAGATCAAGAAGATAAATTCCGTATTACAAAATACTTTAATTCCATTGAACACATAAAAAAGGATTTGAAAGCCATAATTGTCAAAATTGGTGGTGTAGAACATATTATTGATTTGGATAGCAATTCAGATAAAGTAATTATGTTTGAATCGCCTCGAAATTCTTTTATGGATGCAATAAACTATCAGATTTTCGATGATATATTGATTGGTAATTTTATGAAGACAACGCTGATAGGTAAGGGTTGGAATAGTGGGAAATTATATCCCGACTTTACTCCATATGTTTCTAAATATAGCGATAATGGCGGAGCAAAAGATGAGAATGAGCTAAAAACCTATTTTATGCATTATAGGAAAATGGTTATAAGAGATTATTTGTTGGCACCTTTTGAAATTATTTCCAACAATTATTTGCTAAGATTGTTCTTACCAATAAATTACTATGAAAAAGATATAGAAAGCGTGCAAAAAAAGGTATTAAGAATTCGATATTTTTACAATAAGTTATTAAAATAATAAAGATAATTTAAATTTATAACTGAGAAAGATTAGCGATTGAAAATAATTACTTATTATGTCTCTTTAGAACAATAATTAGATTGAAACCGACGTTAAGATATCCTGTTTTCAACTCAGGATAGGGAATTGATTGTGGAATAATTGTGTTAGTTGCAAATAACCTCAAAGCAATTGGAAGTTCTGGAAAGTAATAGTCCAATGAACCTCCTAAATTAAAACCCACTCCACCATAAGTTGGATCACCCTCGTGCTGATCAGAAATTGGCTCAACCTTCAAGCCCGAGCTAAAACTAATTCCTGTTTCAATACAGAAATGTAGAGGCTCAGGGAGGAAGAAAAAAATTGGCTTAAAATCAGTACTAAGGTTCATAGCTAATTGCAAAGCACTAACATTTCCAAACGTTGGATGATCACTAAAACCAAATGTCATCAATTTAAATCCTGGCGAAAAATCAAGAGCACCAACAGGGTAATATGGTGCTTGAATTCCAATTCCCATATTGATAGACATTTTAGTTAAATTTGTCGAATCATCCATAGAATTAAATTTTAATGCTGGATATGCTCCAAAAGCAGTTGCTGACCAGTATTCTGATTGTTTTCTCTTGCTCTCTTCATACTTATACTCTTGTTGCATACTTGCATAATCATCATATTGAAAATCATCATATTCATCCATCCAATCTGAGTCATTAGCTAAAAATTCTCCATTCTGGTAAAAATATTTTACCGCACTATTGATTACGGGGGTCATTCCATTTTCCATCCTCAGTGAATCAATATTCCCTACTAATACTCCCTCAGGAGTATCAAGTCCAATTGGTACTATGTACACGGAAGCTTCATCTACTTTAGTGACCTTTCCAACAACATAAGTCCCATCATAGAAAACAATTTTACCGTGTAATGCAAAAATAAGTTGCATATTTAACAAGAATAAAGTCGTTTTTATAATTTTATTTTTCATAAGTGAAATCTATACCTCTGATTCAAATATAATGTTATTATTTTGGAAAAAAAAGTATATCTGCTATCATTTTTTTTGCGGGAACGCCTGGGAATCGAACCCAGCTCTGTAGTCCTGCTACAGACAGCGGCTTTGAAGGCCGTGGAGAGCACCAGCTACTCAATCATTCCCAAGCTTAATTATCTACAGGTCTATATAAGACTCTAAAATCAATACCTAATTTCTTTTTTATTGATTCTCCAACTCTTTCAGCAGATGATTTTGACCTAAATCTAACAACACGAACTGCGTTAAGGCTTTTACCATTAGTACGGACTTTTGAAATTGCTACGTCATAACCAATTTGAGTAACCTGTAATTTTAATCTATTTGCATTCTGAATACTTCCAAAAGCACCTATTTGAACAACATAAGGCCTTGGCTGGTTAGTCTTTTTCTTTTCAAATATTTCAGGATTAGGTGACTCCAATCTTTCAATACCGTATTTACTAATATCCAGATTAGGAAACATACTTTGGTATATACCTGTATAATATTTAACTGAATCATTTTCGCCGATTGCTTGAAAAGAACTAACCATCATATCTATTATCGCTTGCATATTTGATAACCTTGGGTATTTCCTAGGTATTAAACATAATTGTCTACCTGCCTGCGAATATAATCCTCTTGCATAGAAATACTCACCTATCTTAACAGATGCCTCTCCTGCATATTTTGATTCTGGAAATTTTTCAATCAGTTTGCTGTAAAATTCAAGTGATTTCATTCCATTTGATGTCAACAGTGCTTGGAGGAACAATACTCCAGGGTCATTAGGATATTTAGAGATTAATTCTGGAAGATTTTCTTTAACACCTTGACTTTGGCCTTCATGAATTAATGATAAATACATATCTACATTTTGGGATAATAAGCAGGTATTTAATAACAAAAATAAAATACTAGGTTTCATTTGTCTTTAGCAATTTTTCAAGCATCATATCAACCTGATGTGCTTGCTCCACAGGGTTAGAAGTTGAAAGTGAAAGTTTTAATTTCATCAAATCAATCCTAATATCATTTCCCGATTGATTACTTAAGCGCTCTATCAGCCCCAAAGCAGCTCCACCCTCGCCCTTTTCCTCCAAAACATTTGCAAGACGTATAGTTGCTTCAAAATTTGATGGATTGATTTCTAAAATTTTACGATAAAATTTTTCGACTTCACTATATCTACCCAAATCAAAGAGTGCTGTTTCAATTTTTGAATAAATTACTGAGCCTTCTTTCAAATCTCTGAAAGCATATTTTTCCCAATTCTCTAATGCTTTGACTAATTCTCTAGTTTGCTCGTAGACATCGCCAAGATAACGATAACTTAATGGAAATTCTGATGATGTCTTAATCCCTTTTTCAAATTGTAATTTTGCTTTTTCAAAATCACCACTTTTTAAGTAATCTAAACCTCTAAATACATCGAATTTTGCCTCATCCTCAGAAGCTTTCTTACCTGTAACTTTATTTAGTTGCTTTGTCCATCCAATTGCCTCCTCCCAATCTTGATTTTCTACTGAGATATTAATTAGAAATTTTAGTGCCCAAAGATTTCGTTTTTCTATTTCAAGAACAAGTCTCGCTTCTTCTTTTGCTTTTGTATAATTTGATAATAATCGATAATCATCTGCAAGTGCAGCATGAATATCAGCCTGCATATTTCTAGATAGATTTGGCCTCACAGTCAAAGATTGATGTATTTTTAATGCCTGCTCAGTATTGTCTTTTCTAATAATATTGCCTAATTGAAGATAGGCCCTTACATGGTTTGAGTCTTGCTTTACCACCTGCTTTAAAAGAGCAATGGCATTGCTCAAATCTCCATTAACCATTGCATTAAGTGCATCAGTGTAAATAGAGTTTATTCGTGGTTTCTTTTTTTTTCTAAATGAAAGATAATAAAAATATATACTTAGGGCTATGGCTATTGCCATACCGAGGTAAATATAAATTATACTCAAAACTAATAATCTCCATCATCATTATCATATATGCCTTCATCAATAGCTACATTCCTAAGGTCATTTAATTCATCAGAGAGTCTCTTATTCTTATTTTGCATACTTCTTATTTCGGCTTTTGCAGATAATATTGAGATTACAGCAAACAGATAACCTAAAATAATTCCAATAGATAAAGACCCAAAAATAACCATTGAAACTGATGCGTCATTAAACTCAGTAAAAACTAGATTGACATAAACTCTAGCATTGTTTTGAGTTAGAAAGTAAACCAAGAATAAAACGAGTACGATAATAATAAAGGTTTTAATAAGTTTCATTAAGCAGCTTCTAAATTTTGCATTAGTTGTCCTTGAAGGGTTATACCTTTCGCTTTAATTATTTGGATTGGTAAAATATCCCCAATTTTAGCATCTTTCTTATCAAAAATTACCCACTTATTGGAATCAATTCTTCCAGCCCATTGATTTTTAGACATTTTTGATTCTTTTTCAACAATTACTTTCTCATATCTACCAACTAGTTTCTCATTATTTTCTAGCGTATGAATTTTCTGAAGATTTATCACACGCTGTAGTCTGTCTTGTTTTATCTTTTCAGGTATTTGATCATCATATTCTGACGCCTTTGTACCTCTGCGAGATGAATATTTAAAATTAAATGCTGAATCAAATTTTATTTCATTCATTACATTTAATGTTTCATTAAAATCATCTTCTGATTCTCCAGGAAATCCTACGATAATATCAGTAGAAATACCAACGTTCGGTAGTATTCCTCTAATCTTTAAGGCGAGTGCAATGAATTGTTCTTTTGAATATGTTCTATTCATCCTTTTTAAAATTTTATTACTGCCTGCTTGAAGAGGAAGATGAACATAATTAGATATATTATCATATTTTGACATCACATAAAGCAATTGATCAGTAACATCTTTTGGATGCGGTGAAGTATATCGAATCCTTTCTAACCCATCTAACTTTGCAATGTTTTCTAATAGATCATGAAATTGAATATCTTTATACTTATAAGAGTTTACATTCTGACCAAGCAGAGTGATTTCTTTAAATCCATGGCCTAACACATCTTGTACTTCACCTACTATACTATCAAGACTCCTGCTTCTTTCACGGCCTCGCGTAAAGGGGACTATACAGAAAGTGCAAAATTTATCACAACCTCTCATTATGGATATCCAGGCATTTATACCATCATTTCTTTTGGGGAATATATTATCGTAAACCTCAAAACGTGATAATTTGGTGTCAACTATACTTTCATTATCTTTTTCATTTCTTTGTAATAATTCAGGCAGCCTTTTATAAGAGTCTGGACCAAGAATTATATCAACATAAGGCTTATTTTCAAGCAGATCGTCCTTTAGGCTTTGAGCCATACATCCCAATACACCTATAATTACATCAGGTTTTTCTTTTTTAATGAGATCATAGCGACCAAGTTGAGAATGCACCTTCTCTTCTGCATGATCCCTAATTGCACAAGTATTTACAAAAATAGCATCTGCAACATCTATTGAATTAGATTTTTCGTAACCATGATCTAAAAGAATTGACTCAACTAATTCTGAATCTGCAACGTTCATCTGACATCCGTAGGTGTCTATGTGAAAAGTTTTTTTCATCGAATTTTATTACTTTGCTTCAGAAAAAAAGTAGTCTAATGGGTTTTGGGGTTTCCCATTATGGTGAATTTCATAATGTAGATGAGGAGCAGTTGAACGACCGGTATTTCCAGTATATCCAATTATTTCACCTCTTTTAACATTTTGACCGTGCTTAACATTTATTTTTGAAAGATGTGCAAAAAGGGTGGTATATCCTGAACCATGTTCTAATTTTATGTGGTTACCAAAACCACCAGCATAATAGGCTCTTTTCACAACTCCATCTGCTGGAGATAATACTGGAGTTCCGGATTTGACAGTTATGTCTTGCCCTTGATGAAATCTTCTTACATTATCGATTGGGTCATTTCTATACCCAAATGTTGAATTTAAGTACCCACCTTCAACAGGTCTAATTGATGGGATCTTACTTATTCTATTGATATCTTCTTGAACTTTATCATAGATAGAAGTATAACTTGTTAATTCTAGATTTACCTCTCTAGACAATTTTTCAACATCCATTTCTAATATTGACATCTCTTTATTAATTATTGGTGCAAGGTTGTCAGAAAATTTTGCAGCATCCGCTAAATGACCACCAATTCCTAGTTTCCTAATATCTTTATCAATGATGGGCATTCCTGCATAAGTTCTTATTGCATTATCTTTCTCTTCAATTTTATCGATTTGAGAATCTAGGTGAGTTAATTTACTTTTCAGAGACTCAAGGTTTTTTGAAACATTTGCGTAGTTCGATTTAAATTCTTTTAATCTTTTTTCGTACAAGTATCTGCTTAATTGGTCTGATGTAAAAAACAGGGATACTCCAGCAACCGTTAAAGCTATAAAAGTAACGGTAAGTATTTGGAACCTATCAAAATGCCACTGTCTAACCCCAGATTTAGACTCTTTTTGAATTATAATATTTTTCATTCTAAAATATTTTATTAAAACTTTAAAATTGAATGAAGACTTATTAAGCCACTCTTCATTCAATTTTAAATTATTTCATTTCTTTCATTTTTAGGTATCTCTTCATTCAAATAAGGCTTATCTACTTCATTCTTTAGATCATTATCATTAATCCCATATTCCAGTTTTATTTTTTCAATTTCACCTTCTTTTAAAATTATTTCTTCTTTAAGATTTTCAACTTTTGAAACAATTCCAAAAAAGTCAGTATTTCCAGAGAAAGTAGCCATGTGATCTTCTTTTGTGTGATTATAAGCAAACTTACCCAATTTTTCATATGCCTTCGTCATTTCTCTATTTAACTGATGAATCTCAAATTTAATTTTTGATATTCTGGTCATTTCTTCAGTTTTTGCCATAGCCATACGACTAACTTCTTCCGCCTTTTCAACAGCAGAGGTACTCCAATCCTTCATATTCTCTTTTAAATCAGACCAAAGTTTTGACATTTTAGTTACCTATTTCCATTTAATTAAATCTAATATAATTATATTTGTTAAAAAATTATAATTAATCAAGTATTTACATTTACACATTCTATCCATTTTACCTCTTCCAATTTCTCGATTGCAACCATGTCTTCTTTTTTTACCTCGTTGTCTACACGAACGACAGCAAATGCTTTCCCATCTTGATTACTTCTATTTAGTAGATATGCTGCAATATTTATGCTTCTATCACCTAATGTTTTACCGACTTTACCAATAACTCCTGGTACATCAATATTTTCAATGAAGAGCATTATACCTTTTGGCGTTACCTCCATTCTTCTTCCAAGTACATTGACTAGGCGAGGTTTCATATCATCAAAAATACTACCATCAAGCTGGAAGGTTTTACTCTCTGTTGTGACTTTTAATGAGATTAGATTATTGTAATTTGATTCTACATTACTGTAACGGACTTCCACATTAAAACCTAGTTCTTTAGCAATAGCTTCCGCATTAATATAGTTTACCCTATCAGGAACGTTGGGAGAGAGGATGCCTTTTAGAGTCGCTAGAGAAATAGGTTTAACTTGCTCTATATTACCATGACATTCAATAAGGATCTTATCTATCGTTTCATTGTTAAGTTGGCTTATAAGGTTACCTAAAAGTTCACCAAGATCAAGGAAAGGTTGTATTTCTTTGAGCACAGATAAACTGGATACTGGCATGTTTACTACATTGGTTAATTTTTGTTCGCTTAAGTAATCTCTGATCTGTTCACAGATTGCTTTACTAACCCCTTCTTTTGCTTCCTTTGTCGATGCACCTAAATGTGGTGATAGTAAAATATTCTTTGCTTCTAATAGAGGGTTATCTTTTGATAAAGGTTCGGTATCAAAAACATCAATTGCGGCTCCATTGATAACGCCTTCATTTAATACTTTTGCAAGGTCGCTCTCCTTGATGATTCCTCCTCTTGCTACATTAATTATGCTTGCCGTCGATTTCATTTTTTTAAAGCGGTCATAGTCAAACAAATTTTTTGTTTCTGGGTTTAATGGCATATGTAGTGTGATGAAATCAGATTTTGAAACTACTTCATCTATATCAGTGATTTTTATCTCTTTATCTGAAAATAGGTCTTGGTTCACAAATGGATCATATCCCAAGACCTCCATACCAAAAGAAAGGCATCTATCCATTACCTCCTTACCTATTTTGCCCAAACCCAAAATACCAATTTTTTTATTTTGAAGTTCTGTCCCAATAAGATTGTGACGGTTCCATTTACCATCTATTAAAGTGGAATGACCAAGATGAATATTCCTAGCTAGTGTTAGCATTAATGCAATCGTATGTTCTGCGGCAGATATTGTGTTTACGTCAGGAGTATTCATGACTACTATTCCTTTCCTAGTTGCCGCCGCTAATTCGATATTATCAATTCCAACGCCTGCTCGACCAATAACTTTTAAGTTTTCTGCAATTTGTAACATTTTATAATCAACTTTTGTACCACTGCGAATAATAATGCCATCAACATCTTGAACAGCACTAAGTTTTTCTTCAAAGGAAGAGTCGGCTTTTATAATAAGATCAAAGCCTGAATCACTTAAAATGGAAAGACCAAGTTTCGAAATAGGGTCCGCAATAAGAACTTTCATGGAATATTTTCTATTTGTTTTTTAAGCGAATCAAATTGAGTGCAGAACCAGCCTTAAACCAATTTATCTGAACTTCATTGTAAGTGTGATTGCAGATAATTTCATCGGAACTTCCATCAGAATGTTTAGCCAGCAATGTCAAAGGCTTGTTAGGGGTAAACAAATCTAGATCAATAAAATCAAATGAATCATCTTCGTATATCTTATCGTAGTCAGATTTATCTTCGAATGTTAAACCAAGCAAACCTTGCTTTTTTAAATTAGTTTCGTGAATTCTTGCAAATGAACGCACAAGGACTACTTTTACTCCTAAAAACCTTGGCTCCATTGCTGCATGTTCTCTGGATGATCCTTCGCCATAATTTTCATCTCCAACAACTAAAGTTGGAATTCCAGCTGATTTATAAAGCCTCTGAGTTTTTGGAACAGGTTCATATTCACCATTTAATTGATTTTTTACATGGTTTGATTCATCATTAAAATAATTAATAGCGCCGGTAAGCATATTGTCTGAAATTTTATCAAGGTGTCCTCTGTATCTTAACCAAGGGCCTGCCATGGAAATATGATCGGTGGTGCATTTGCCTTTAGCTTTTATCAATAATCTCATTCCAGTAAAATTTTTACCATCCCAAGTATCAAAGGGTGATAATAGCTGGAGCCGCTCAGAGTTTGGATTGATTTTCACTTCAATCTCTTGGCCTTTTTCTGCGGGTTCCTGATAACCTAAGTCGTCCACAGAAAACCCATTCCTTGGAAGGTCTATTCCAATGGGAGGTTCTAATAAAACCTGCTTTCCATCCTTATTGGTCAAGTAGTCCTTTTGAGGATCAAAAGTCAAATCTCCTGCAATTGTCAAGGCTGTAACTAATTCAGGTGATCCAACGAATGCATGTGTATTAGGATTACCATCAGCGCGCTTTGCAAAATTCCTATTAAAGGAGTGAACTATGGTATTTTTTTCTTCTTTTTCTGATCCCGATCTTGCCCATTGGCCAATACAAGGTCCGCAAGCATTTGAAAAAACATCGGCCCCAAGTTCTTCGAAAGTATTGATTAAACCATCTCTCTCAATGGTGTGCCTAACTTGTTCAGATCCAGGTGTAATCGTAAAGGCAGCCTTAATACCTAAGCCTTTGTCTAATGCCTGTTTCGCAATAGAGGCAGATCTGGATATATCTTCGTAAGAGGAGTTCGTACATGATCCGATAAGTCCAACTTCGATTTTAGTAGGCCAGTTCTCTTTTTTTGCTTCTTCCTTCATCTTAGAAATTGGGGTGGATCTATCTGGCGTAAAGGGCCCGTTGAGATATGGTTCCAATTTATTTAAATCAATTTCAAAATACTGATCATAAAAATTACTTGGGTTGTCAATAACATTATCATCAGAGCGAAGTAATTCAGAGTGTGCATCTGCAAGGTCCGCAACGCTTCCTCTACCAGTCGCTCTTAGATATTTACCCATGTTCTTGTCATAGCCAAAAACAGATGTAGTAGCTCCTATTTCAGCGCCCATATTACAAATTGTACCCTTCCCAGTGCATGACATTTTATCAGCACCCGGTCCAAAATATTCTACTATAGCACCTGTGCCACCTTTTACAGTTAAAATATCTGCAACTCTTAGTATCACATCTTTAGCAGACACCCAATCGCTTAACTGACCTGTGAGCTTGATACCAATTAATTTTGGGAATTTCAATTCCCAAGGTATCCCTGCCATCACATCCACTGCATCAGCACCATCTACTCCTATTGCAACCATTCCCAAACCACCTGCATTTACGGTGTGACTATCAGTACCAATCATCATACCGCCTGGGAAAGCATAATTCTCAAGAACAACTTGATGGATTATCCCAGCACCGGGCTTCCAAAATCCAATTCCATATTTATTCGAAACAGATTCTAAAAATTCGTATACTTCTCCATTCTCATCCATTGCCTGTGCTAGGTCGAGATTTGCACTTTTTTTTGCTTGAATTAAATGATCACAATGTACAGTAGATGGTACAGCTACTTTGTCCCTTCCAGCCATCATAAATTGAAGGAGAGCCATTTGTGCAGTAGCATCCTGCATAGCAACCCTGTCAGGAGAAAAATCAACGTACGATTCTCCTCTTTCGTAAATATCAATTTGACTACTATCTGAAAGATGCGAATAGAGTATTTTTTCAGATAGTGTGAGCGGTCTTTTTATTAATTTACGAACACTGGAAATACGCTCTTCCATTTGCGAATAAACACTTTGAATCATATCTAGGTCAAACATAAAATATTGTACTCCAAAACAACTAAGATGTTAAATAAAAAATAAACTGAAACATTTTTATAAAATCAGGAGTATGAATCTACTGGAAAACAACAATACTTTCCAGTACGCTTGATATCATTTTTATATCATTTTCGACTAATGCTTAGACAATTTATTTATATCATAATTCTGCACAGTATTATTTTATCTGATGTAACTAGGCAGGTACTAAAAAGTGATCCTAAGGAATTAATCATCGAGCTAAATGTAAATGCTGTAACAGAGTCTGACTTATATCCGATATCCCTGCTTTTGGGATTACCAAACCAAGATTTACCACAATTATCAATCAGATTCGAAGATGCTTCGGACATCCCATTTAATACTCAGCAAGAAGTAAAATCTGGTCACGAGTGGATAAACAAACAGAGATTGCAAGGGCTCGAAACAGCCTCCCTAAAAATCAATTCGCTTGCTAGCAAAACATCTTACTACAAGAAAATTATCATCATGATAAAATTTGAAGGAGATTTTGATAGATACAGAAAGCCAAATTCATCAGAAATTGAATTATTAAAAAATCGAATTGTTAACTGGAGTACTGCAAAAAGATGGTTCTCGGATGATGAAGAAAATGTTAATAGAACTATAAATAATCAAAATGGAATGTGGTTCCAGTTCTTTGTCAATAACGATGAAATGTGTGCAATAGAATTTTCATTGTTGGACTCTTTGGTTGATGATATCCAAGAATTTGATCCAAGGTCTTTTTCTATTTTTATGGGGAATCAACTGGGAAGACCAATTTTAAATTCATTTAACCAGCCAATTCTTGATAATCTTATTGAAATATCAGTTTTAATTACAGGCGAGGATGATGGGGTTTTTAATATCAATGATAAAATTATTTTTTATGGCCGCGGCTCGTCAGGTTTTGACCTTAAAGATGAGAGCGTTGATTGGACTCAAAATGTTTATTTTTCATCAAATTCATGTTGGCTTTTCATACCAGATGATTCTCAATACAGGGGGAAAAGAGTGGATATTGGAGAACAACCAAATTCAGGCATACTTTTAGATTACGGTATTTCATCACATCATTTAGAATCGGACTTAATTAACCTTGAAGCATCTGGAATAGAATGGGTAGGAAATCCAATACCATCAGGGGGTTCACAACCAATTGTACTTGATTTAGGAAAACCCAAATTAGGCGTTTACACATCAATATCTGCTAGATTTCGAGGGCATTCGATTACAAAATCTTCCCTACCAAATCATCAATTAAGTTTAACCTTTGGAAGTGCTAACGGAGAACAATTGGGCTCTTTAACTAGTTGGACTGGTAATTCTTCAAGACAATTTTATGTATTAGCAGAAAGTATAAACCTAAACGAAGGTGTAAATATTTTTTATATCAAGAACCTTTCCCCTGATAACGATTCATATCCATACCTAGATTATTTTGAGTTACATTATGGAATGGAACTCAATTTTGGTTTGAATTATGAATTTCAAACACCCATATCAAACCAAGATATTAGGCTATCATTCTCAGGTGAAAAACCATCGGATGTCAGGTTGTGGAATATAAGTGACCCTGCTAATATCATCAGCTATGAAATTGACGATGAAGGCTTTTGCAATATCACTCCTCGGTTTGATGGTCAAAACCGTTATAGTTTATTTTCTGAAGACAATTTGAATTCCATAAAAGACCTTACCATTTTAAATAATTTATCTTTTTCTTTGCTTAGGCAAGCAAACCTGCAGGCGGATTATGTTATTATAGGACCTGAAAAATTTAGAAATGAAGCTGAAGATCTTTTGTCTCTAAGATCACCATCCATTTATGCAAGTATAGAACAAATATATTTAGAATTTAGCGGAGGAAATAATGACCCGCTTGCAATTAGAAGTTTCATCCAGTGGACGCAAGAAATGTGGAGGAGTCCACAACCTACTTGTGTTTTATTCCTTGGAGAATCAGGCTATGATTACAGAAATATAACAGGTCAGACGACAATCATAATTCCAACTATTCAAGTACAATCATCTAGAACATATGCAACAGATGACCTTCTTGCCACCATTTATGGAAACATACCGGAAGTAGCAACGGGTAGATATCCAGCAAGAAATGAACAAGAAGTCGCTGATTTTGTAGACAAGGTTATAAGCATTTCTAAAGATACCGAATTTGGTCCGTGGCGTCAAAAAGTGACATTAATTGCAGATGATGCTGCAAGGCCTGAACCAAAACATGGATCAATAAATACTGGGAAATCACATACAATTAACTCAGAACAATTAGCAGAAGTGATTCCATCTTCAATACAAGTTGAAAAGATATATATGATGGAATATCCAGAAGTGAGTGATGCATCCGCATATGGTGTAGCCAAACCAGATGCTACAAATGCCGTCTTTAATGCTCTTAGTTCGGGCACTGCAATAATTTCATATATAGGACATGGTTCGCCCTATCAACTAGCTCAGGAAAAATTACTAGATTTGAATAGAGGTGATTTGAATCAAATAATTACGGGGAAAAAACTTCCCATTTGGATTGTGGGTACCTGCTCTTTCGGGCACTTCGATGATCCAACGACCGAATCGTTTTCTGAAGAGTTAATTAGATCACCACAAAATGCAGCCTCTGCAGTGATTTCAACAAGCAGACCAATCACAGTTGTTGGTAATGAACGATATACACTTGATATTTTTGAAAAAATATTTGAAAATAATAACGTAAGTCAGGGTAAGGTAGGAATTATCCTGCAGTCAATAAAAGATGGCTCAAGCGAATCCCAATATTTCCATTTATTTGGAGACCCTGCAATGAGATTACCAATGCCTGTTGATACATTAACTTCCATAAATATTTCATCAGATACCTTAAAAACATTGGAAACTGCAAATTATTTTGGAGAACAAAGTTCCTTTTTAGGAAGTGGGAATGGATATGTCATTTTAAAAGACGCACCAAGATCCGTTACCCGTGAATATGAAATTTCATCTGAAACGCATTCACTATCATATGTTTTGCCAGGCCCTACATTATTTAGAGGTCAGTTTTCTTTCTTAGATCAAACGCTAAGTGGCGAAATCCGTATTCCTCAAGATATAACATATTCAGACAAACCTGCTACTCTGCTATTATATATCTATAATGAAGAGAATGAGGCACGCTCTGCGATAAAAGGTATTTATCTGTCTGGTGGTGAAGCATCAGCAGATAATTTTGGTCCAAAAATCACTTTTGAAAATCAAAGTGGAACAAGACTTGAATATGGTGATCATTTTCCAGATAATGGAAAAGTAATTATCCGAATATCGGATCCACTAGGAATAAATTTAACAAATGAAACAGGACATGAAATTAATATTCACAACTTAAATACGCTCGAATCTGAGTCAGTGACAAATAATTTTCTATATGATCAAAACAGCATTACAACCGGCACAATAAATTTTGAAACAAATGAGGAATCAATTCATCTTATTGTAAAAGCATGGGACAATGCAAATAATCCCTCTGAGAAAGAAATAAAACTAGTAAGAGCTTTAAATGAAACTTTAAGATTATACAACGTTTATAATTTCCCAAACCCATTTACTAATGATACTCAGTTCTGCTTTGAAGTAACAAGCAATGTCAATATAAAGATTAACATATATAGCCTTGGAGGAAGAAAAGTTTGGTCATATTTAAATGAAAATATGGATGCAGGCTACCACTCGATCGAATGGAATGGAAAAGATTTCTTTAATGGAGAAATAGCCAATGGTGTTTACCTCTATAAAATTGAGGGAATTGGAAATAATTCTAAAGCTTCCTATATTGGTAAATGTGCTAAATACAAATAGCAATCTAATTATGTTTAATTTTGATATAGTATTAGCTTCAGCTTCTCCAAGGAGAAAAGCTATTTTATCTCAAGTCCATCAGAATTTTATTATTCAACCAAGCAACATAAATGAGGATTTCACTATTGAACTTCTACCAAAAGCTTTCTGCGAACATTGGTCAAGTAAGAAGGCAAAGAATATTGCTGAAAGTCATTCTGATAAGTTAGTTATTGGCGCTGATACTATTGTTGTAAATGATGATAAGATTTTAGGCAAACCAAAAAGTCAGAGAGAAAGTTTTGCAATGCTTGAATCGCTTTCTGGAAAAACACATAAAGTACTAACAGGGGTGTCTCTGATACACTCAGAATTGGGAATAAATTATACATTTAACGAATCTACTGATGTCACATTTTGTACTTTATCAAATGATGATATCCGTAATTATGTCGATAAATATAAACCATATGATAAAGCTGGTAGTTATGGCATACAAGATGGATTTTCTGTTTATGTTAAAAAGATTAATGGTTGCTTCTATAATGTTATGGGCTTTCCCATTTCCAGGTTTCATAAGTTGTATAAAATGATTAAAGAGGAAGGCAGATTAATTGATTGAAATAGATAAGGATATAATTTTATTTGATGAAAAAATAAAATTTCAAGCAATTCGTTCAAGTGGTCCAGGCGGACAACATGTAAATAAAGTATCTACCGCAATAATTCTAAAATATGATTTAAAAATACATAACTACCCTAAATGGTTTTTAAGTTCAATAAAAATAAATGCTAATAACTCTCAATTATCAAGCAAAAATGTAATAACCATAAAATCAAATAAATTTAGGTCTCAATTAAAAAATAAAAAGGATGCCATTGGTAAGTTAATCGCATTATTAAAAAGATCTTCAAAAAGGAAAAAAATCAGAAAAAAAACTCTCCCAACAAAAAAATCAATAGAAACAAGATTATCCAGTAAAAAGATAAATAGTAAGAAGAAAAGTCTAAGGAAAAAACCAAAAATTTATGATTAGACATTTTATGACGAAGACTAATCCTTTAACTTTATACGCAATCATTTGTAAATAATGGCCCAATTTTATAAAGAATTAAAAGATTTAAGGGAGTCCCGAGGTATATCCCTTGAAGAGATAAGTGAGAGAACAAAAATCAATATTTCTTATCTTAATGCAATTGAATCAGGTAGTTTTAGTGAAATAGAGACACCTTATTTAAGGCTGTTTTTGCGAGCTTATGCTGAAGAGATAGGAGGAGACTCCCAGAGATCTCTTGAACAATTAGATTCATTCCTTGGTACAAATCGACCAAAAGTTATTTCTGCTCAGATAAATGATGATGATAATGAAGATGAATTAGATGTTGATTTTAGTCAATCATTTAGTTTCTCAGGAAAAAGGCTAAGACAGGATTACATAATTGGGGGAATTTTATCTCTTATTCTCTTGTTTGCAATTGCAATTTTTCAAAAAATATTTAATGAAGAAAGTAAGGCGATTGTTACTGATGAAGGTCCAAGAATACAGAACTTAATAGAACCCATATTCTGGAATGACTTACAGAAAAATTTTATACTTGACCAAACAAGTGAAGAATTACTTCCAATAACGCCACCATTTTTTGTAAAAATTAAAACTTTAGGCCAAACTGCTTATACATATACAAGAGATACCATGCCCCCTGTAAGTAAGTCAATACAACCAAACCAAGACATTGATCTAGAAGCTTTTATAAATAATTCAGAACTAATTTTTTCAAATACTATAGGTACATCCATTTTTGTTAACGCAACAGAAATTGATAAAGTTTCAGAATATAATCATCCAATTCGTTTGATTATAAAAACCAATCCTCCTTCGGTTGGGATCCAAAGATTCAAACCGCTGCCTTAATCTAAATATTTAACCCATCTTTACCCACATAACCTAATTGATTGTCCTAAATATCAATTAATTACTATTATTTTCAGAAATAATATTGACATTTTTCAACCTTCTCGGTAAGATTGTGGGTAGTTGTGGGTAACTATCCCATCAAAATAACATGACACTGACAAAAAATACTTTCATTGGCGAATACTCATATTCTCTTGATTTAAAAGGGCGTATAAATATGCCTGCGAGATTTAGACAGGCTTTATCAAAAAACAATAAAAATACATTTGTTTCTACCAGAGGTATGGATTCTTGTATTTGGGTCTACCCTCTTTCACAATGGCTTGAAATTGAGAAAAATTTAAGAAGCCTATCTTCATTATCAAAAATTCATCGGACGTTTGTGCGGAATACTGCACGATACGCTGCCCCTTCCACATATGATAAGCAGGGACGGATTACTTTATCTCCGTCCCTCATAGAATATGCGGGATTAGAAAAAGATGTTCTCATTATTGGCATGGTAAATAAAATGGAAGTATGGAATCCTCAGTATCTTGAAAATACTGAAAAAGAGGCATTGGAAATCGATTCTAGTGCCTATGAAGATCTCGCTGGAAAAATTACAATTTGATGTCTCAAGAATGGCAATTTGCAACAAAAACACACATCCCGGTAATGCCGAAAGAAGTCTTGTCCCATCTAAATGTAAAGGAAGACGGAATTTATGTAGATGGAACGATAGGATTAGGAGGGCATTCACAATTAATACTATCTCAATTGTCACCAAAAGGGCGCCTTATAGGAGTTGACAGGGATGCAGAGGCTCTTGAAATATGTAAAAAAAGACTCTCAAGCTACCATTCGTCATTATCTTTATTTAATAAATCCTACCACAAAGTTAATTCCATCCTGGATGGTCTGAAGATTGAAAAGGTGAATGGAATCCTTTTAGATCTTGGCTTGTCATCTTTACAGCTAGGCAGTAAAGATAGAGGTTTTTCGTACAAAACTGATTGTGATCTTGATATGCGTTTTGACAGGTCACAAAAGAAAAATGCATTCAATATTGTAAATAATATGCCTGAAAAAATGTTGGCCGATCTTATTTACTTTAATAGTGAGGAAAAAAGGTCAAGAGCTATCGCTCGTAAAATAACTAGCATGCGACCAATAAATAAAGTATTTGATCTTGTTGAGGCTATAAAGAGATCAACACCACCTTTTAAAAGAGACAAGACAATTTCTAGAGTTTTCCAGGCGATTAGAATTTCAGTTAATAACGAATTAGAAAAGCTTGATCAATTTCTTTCTATCTTCTATCCAAGGCTATTAAATGGTGGGAGAATAGTTATTATCAGTTTCCACTCTTTAGAAGATCGAAAAGTAAAGCACGCTTTTAAATTTCTTAAAAGTGAAAATAAGATGAAAATCTTAACAAAAAAACCATTAATACCATCTGAGGAGGAAGTATTAGAAAATAGTAGATCCAAAAGCGCAAAATTAAGAGCTGCTGAAAGGTAAAACGATGGGTAAAAGGAGGATTTCAAAAAAGACAAAGAGTATAATACATAGTCTTTTCTTCTTTACTTCAACCATTGTACTTATATCTTGTCTAATTATTTATCTATGGGTTTATACAGAAATAGATGAAACTATTCTGTCAATTGAAATTCAAAGCTCGACTGCGGAAGAATTGCAAAACACGATTGGAAAACTAAAGAGTGATATAGAATCATTAAGTCGCGCAGATGTCATTGCAGAGAAGGCTCGGAATGATTTGAAAATGGTTTTTACTAATCCAGAAACCTTAAGAATAGAAATTGATCCAATCTGGAAAACTAGTTTATGACAAAAACATACATGAGATATAGATCAAGGGTTGTTTTTCTATCAGTATTTATAATTTTATCCTGGGTTGGACTGTGTCTAAGGCTATTTCAAGTACAAGTATTAAATGGAGAACATTATCAAAAAGAAGTATTAAAACAATCACAGAAGAAGCAGGTCTTGCCTGCTGATCGCGGAAATATTTACGATAGAAATAATCGTCCATTAACTAGAAATATTATCCATTATACCCTATCTGTAAATCCATCTAAAGTAATAAATAAAAATGGGCTTGCTGAGGAACTAAGTAAACAAACTGGTAAGCCTGTAAAAGTTTATCTGGATAAACTTAATTCAAAATCTAAGTTTGAGTACCTCGAAAGAAATTTACAAAGGAATGAATTGGGAATACTTGAGACTAAAGTATTCAACGGTTTAAACATAGAAAGAAAGTATCGAAGATATTATCCACATGAAAATATCGCTGCTCAAGTATTAGGCTATACCAACTTGGATGATGAAGGGATCTCAGGCATTGAAAAAGACTATAATAGTTATTTAAAAGGGATTCCTGGTTGGGTTTATAAAACCAAAGGTTGGAGTGGTAAAATTCAACATAAAAGTGGTATGCCCTTCCAAAAATCAATAAATGGTAGCAACATACAACTAACAATTGATTTGGAATATCAATCTATTTTAGAAGAAGAACTAAAAAAGAGACAGGCAGAAACAAATTCTTCCTCAGCTACTGGAATTATAATGGATCCTGAGACCGGAGAAGTGCTTGCCATGGCAACCACGCCCGGATTTGATAATAATAAATTTGGATCTACAAAGCCTGAATTACATAGGATAAGATCAATAACAGACCAGTTTGAACCTGGCTCAACATTTAAGATAGTGTCAACAGTATCTGCATTACATGATGGAATAATAAACCTAAATGATGAATTTAATTGTGAAAACGGATCTTTTGAATATCATACAAAAAAGATAACAGATCACGATAGCCATTCAATGCTTACTCCATCGCAGATAATACATCACTCCAGCAACATTGGTATAATTAAAATAATGGATCAAGTTGGGCAAAAGAAATTGTTTTCTATGAGTAGAGATTTTGGATTTGGATCAAAAACCGGTATAAATCTAGATGGTGAAGTCTCTGGCAAACTAAATCATTACAATGAATGGAGTGCTGTGTCTCTTGGAATGATAGCAATGGGTCATGAAGTAGGAGTTACAGCCATTCAACTGGCCTCTGCATATTGCGCTCTTGCAAACGGTGGTTATTTGTTAAAACCCAGAATTATTCGGCAAATTATGGATGAAAATGAAAATATTATTTATTCTGAAGAGCCAATCGTAGTACGAAAAATTGCAGATGAATTAACTATAAAAAGTGTTAGAAAAATGTTGCGAGGTGTTATTACTAAGGGAACAGGGAAAAATGCAGATATCCCTGGGTGGAAAGTGGCAGGCAAAACTGGAACTGCTCAAAAATGGAAAAATGGAAAATATTCAAATAATGATTTTATTTCCAATTTTATTGGATTTTTTCCTTATGAGAATCCTCAGCTATTAGCCTTAATTATGCTTGATGAACCTTCAAAACCATTTCATTGGGGCAATGAAGGAGCCGCTGTTGCTTTTCAAAGGATAATGGGTAGAATAATTAATATGGATGATAGTATTTCACCTCCGTCAAATAATCATGTGCAAGATGCATTTAACACAGAAAAAATGATAGCTGAATCTGAAAAAGATAATAGGGAATTAATTAAAGAAAGATTACCGCTCAATTTGTCAATATTTGCTAGGAATTCTAATAAAACTAGAGTTCCAGAAGTTAGAGGGTTAAGCATGCGAAAAACAATGACCACCCTGAATGAATATGGTCTTAAATACAAGATTAATGGGAGTGGTAAAGTATACTGGCAATCACCTGAGCCTGGCCAGATTGTTACTAAAGGAACTGTATGTATTATAGGACTTAAATGAAAAAGAGTTTGAATAACATCATTTCCAACATAGGTATAATGAATCAAAATATATTGCATGATATAAATGTGACCGGTGTTTCTATGAACTCAAATTTAGTAGATGAAGGTAATGTCTTTGTTGCAATCAAAGGCCTTAATTCAGATGGGCATGATTTTATAGATCAAGCAATTGATTCTGGTGCCTCAGCCATTGTTACAAATGGTCGTGATTTAGGATCTTTATCTGTTCCACAAATTAAAGTAAAAGACACACGAATAGCTCTGTCTGCAATTGCAGCCGAATACTATGGGCGACCATCAAATGACCTAATAGTTATTGGAATAACTGGAACCAATGGTAAAACCACCACAGCAACATTAACAAATGCAATTCTTGATAATGCGGGATACAAAACTGCACAGATTGGGACTTTAGGACTTATTGCAGATGGTGTTAACCATGAACAAACGATGACAACGCCTGATGCAATCAGTATTCAAAAGATTCTACATAATTTAAAAGAGGAGAGCTTCACACACGTAGTAATGGAGGTTTCCTCACATGCTTTGGACCAAAGTAGAGTTGCTAATATAAATTTTAACCTCGCTGTTTTCACCAATCTTAGTCCTGAGCATCTCGATTATCATATTACAATTGAAAATTATTTCCATTCGAAGATGAAATTATTTAAAAATCTAGATAAAAATTCTAAAGCAATTATAAATATAGGAGACCAATACGGTAAAAAGTTAGCAAAAGAAACAGACGCAACTATTGTTTCATTTTTAGATACAAATAATTCATCCATATTTTTTGAAACTCTTGATATTTCAACTCAAGGGATAATAGGAAATATCAAAGCAGAAAATATCATTTATGACATAAAATCTAAATTATTAGGGAACTTTAATAGTGAAAACATATTAACTGCCGTCTCAATTTGCCATAGTCTAGGTATAAATAAATCTAAAATTGAAAATGGAATAGAAAGTGTTTCCTTAGTCTCTGGTAGAATGGAATCATACCAACTCCGCACTGGGGTGCTAGCAATCATTGATTATGCTCATACACCAGATGCATACGAAAAAGTATTAAAAACCTTACACGAACTATTAATTAATGGATCTCAATTATATGTTGTTTTTGGCGCAGGTGGAGAAAGAGATAAGATTAAACGCCCGCTTATGGGTGGTATTGCTGAAAAATATTCTTCGCATTGTTATGTTACACCAGATAACCCTAGAAAAGAAAATATTAACAAAATTAATGATGAAATTATTCAAGGGTTTCAAAATCAAAATTTCACAACCTTTCTTGATCGTGAAATGGGTGTTCGAGAAGCTATAAATAATGCCAAAATGGGTGATATTGTAGCTATCTTAGGAAAAGGAAAAGAAGAATATCAAGAGATTGATGGAAAGAAAATATATTATTCTGATGTTGAAATCATATTGGAATATCTATGAGAATTGCATTAAATCATCCAGAATTATTTGCTACAGTCTTTGAATCAATTACTAAATCAAAACTTCATCGACCAGTTACTGGTTTATCCACAGATAGCAGAGAGGTAAAGGAAGGAGATTTATACATTGCAATACATGGTGAAAGAGTAAATGGCCATCAATTTTTAAATGAAGTCCGTTTAGCTGGCGCAGTTGCAGCATTAGTTTGTGATATTGATGAAAATATAGATATTCAACAAATAAAAGTATCTGATACTTTGAGTGTTATCTCTGAAATTGCAAACAAATGGCGTATGAAATTTGATATACCCGTCATTGGAATAACAGGGTCAAACGGAAAAACTTCTACTAAAGAATTATTGTCACATGTGCTCTCATCAAAATTTAAGATGCATGCCACTAAGGGGAATTTCAATACAAAAATTGGTCTTCCCCTTACCCTCCTTGAAATGGAGCAGAACCATGACATTTCTATTATAGAGATGGGCGCTAGTGCTCCTGGAGAGATAGAAGCCCTTTGCCAATTAGCAATGCCAACCCATGGAATAATAACAAATATTGCGCCAGCACACTTAGAGGGATTTGGCTCAATTGAAACAATCGCATATGAAAAGGGTGCATTATTTAGATCATTGGACAAAGGTATTTCATTTGTGAATAAAGCTGATGAACTGGTTTCTAAAATTCAATTTACAGGTAAAAGAATTACATATGGTGTAAGTCCAGATTGTGATTTTCCAGTAGACATTTGTCATGAAAACGATGGATCACTTACCCTTGTGGTTGATTCAAATGTCATACCTACTTTATCACACAATCTATCATTTATTAAAAATTGTGTTGCTGTCTCTGTTATATCAATTAGTCTTGGAGTCGAATTGCAAGATTTGAAAAGTAGAATACAAACTTTTTCCGCTCCAGAAGGAAGATGTTTTGTAAAACAGATAAGAAATATTACAATTATTGATGATACGTATAATGCTAACCTCACCTCCTCATTAGCTGCTTTAGACTATCTTAGTGCATTTTCTGGTGATGGCAGAAAAATATTTGTTTTTGGTGACATGTTTGAGCTTGGGCCAACTACTGACATACAACATCAAAAGATAGGAGAAAGATGTTTAGAGTTAAATCTCGATGGGGTGTTTACAATTGGTGAACATACAAAACATACAAATTCCATCATCAATAATGGTGTATTCTCAAAGCATTTTAAAAACAAAGAAGATCTAATAGCTTCTCTTCAAAAAATCGTTGAAAGTGGGGATAAAGTTCTATTCAAGGGTTCCCGAGGAATGAAAATGGATAAAATAATTGAAGGAGTATTTTACAACTAATGCTCTACGAACTTTTTACACCATTCAAACATTTGATTTCATTTTTTAATCTATTTGAGTATATCACTTTCCGAGCAGCCACAGCATCAATTGCGGCTTTATTAATAAGTTTCATTATCGGGCCCTGGGTTATCCACATACTACATAAAAACCAAATCGGCGAAGAAATTCGTTCGACAGGACCCGAATCTCACATGAAAAAAAGAGGCACGCCCACAATGGGAGGAGTCATCATATTAATGGCAGTACTCCTCCCAACCCTCTTACTGTCAAAGCTAAATAGCCCCCTAGTTCAAATCATCATCTTTTCAACAGTTTGGATGGGCTTGATTGGTTTTATTGATGATTATCTAAAAGTTGTAAAAAAAATGGAGCGAGGGCTTATTGCTCGTTATAAAATTGCAGGGCAAGTCTCCTTAGGGTGTATAATTAGTTTTTGGATATTTCAGATACCTGAATTCATCGAGTTCAATACAAAAACTACCGTACCATTTTTTAAAAATGTTGAGATTGATTTTGGTATGCTTTACCCCATTATGGTTGTATTAGTGATTACTGGAACATCAAACGCAGTTAACCTCACAGATGGATTAGATGGCTTATTAGCAGGCTTATTGGCAATTTGTTTTGCAGTGTTTTCTGCGATTACCTATATCACTGGAAGGATTGATTATTCTGATTATTTGAATATTTTGTATATACCTGGTGCTGGGGAATTGACAATATTTACTGCTGCAATGGCTGGAGCATGTATTGGTTATCTTTGGTTTAATACACATCCCGCTGAAATTTTTATGGGCGATACAGGATCTTTGTCTACTGGAGCCGCATTAGGTACGCTTGCTATATTGCTAAAAAAAGAATTACTGCTGCTAATTATTGGTGGAGTGTTTGTCTGGGAAGCTATTTCGGTTATCATCCAATTATCTTATTTCCGATATACAAAATCGTTAAACGGTGAGGGAAAACGTTTTTTTAAGATGGCACCTATTCATCATCATTATGAATTAAAAGGTTGGCCAGAAACAAAAGTAGTAATTCGTTTCTGGATCATTGGACTATTATTCGCTCTTTTTTCATTGACTACTTTTAAAATAAGATGATTGATATAAGCATAAGAAAAAATATAAATATCAGAGATAAAAGGATCTCAATAATTGGGCTAGGTCTAAGTGGTACTGAGGCTGCTAAGCTTGCCAATCATCTTGGAGCGATTGTATTTGCAAGTGATGCAAGTATGGATGAAAGGGTATGCGCTCATTCGATGGATCTAATGCACACACATCATATAGCAAGTGAAACAGGAATTCATAGTGATAAAATCTATGATTCAGACCTATGGGTTATATCTCCTGGCATACCAAAGGATTCTGATATTGTATTAAAAGCCACACAGAAAAAGATACCTATTGTGGGCGAAATTGAGTTTGCTAGTTGGTTTTCAAACGATCCAATTATTGCTATCACAGGTTCAAATGGCAAAACCACTACATCTCATATGCTTAACAAAATTTGCCAATCTAAAGAAATAAAAGGTACTATGGCGGGCAATATGGGAATCCCTTTTTCTGAAAGAGTATTGAACAATATTAAAAATCCCGAAGGAAATATTTTATACATATTGGAAGTATCAAGTTTTCAGTTAGAGTTTATTAAACATTTTTCACCGGATATTTTAGTTTATACAAATATTTCACCAGATCATTTAGATCGTCATGGTTCGATGGAGGAATATATTAATATGAAACTGAATGCTATCATGAATATGGAAAATAAGGGCCATATTGTTTATAATAAGGATGATGCTTTACTTGATGAAGTTCTATCACCTTTACCACATAAAAAGGAGCCCTTTAGCGCAAAAAATAAAGATGTTTTATTTAATTTAGATAGCAGCAATATAATTGGACCATATAATGATAAACTTCTTCATATAGATGAGCTAAGTATTCCAGGAGAACATAACCTCCAAAACTTTTTAGCAGCATCTACATGTTCTCATTTGATAGGGATTACTCAAAATCAAATAGTTAAATCATTGAAAAAGTTCAAAGGTGTCGAGCATCGTCTTGAACGCGTTAGAACTATTAACAAAGTTGAATTTATAAACGATTCAAAAGCAACAAATATTGACTCTGTTACTGTTGCGATAAATACCTATAGTAAACCAATTATTTTAATTCTTGGTGGACTTAACAAAGGTGCAAATTTTCGGCTACTCCTTCCACATATCAAGTCAAGTCATGTTAGAGACATTGTCTCTTACGGAGATGCCGGTGGGCAAATAAGTGCTGCTTTAGGGGATGCGGTGAGATCGGTGCAAGTAACTGATCTTAGCTCTGCAGTAAAAAAAGCCCAATCAATGGCTGCTCCCGGAGATGTTGTTTTATTATCTCCGGGTTGCGCCAGTTATGATGAATTTTCAAACTTTGAGGAGAGAGGGAATCATTTTAAATCAATAATAAAAAGTTTAGCAACACCATGATTGATGTATTCATTCAACGATATGACCGAAATCTATTAGTGTTTTTATGCATATTAGCTATTGTTGGAACAGTTATGTTATATAGTGCTAGTTGGTATGAATCGTTCTCATCTTCAAATGGACGTACTGAGATGCTGTTCCTGCAAAATCATTTAAAAAGACTTCTTGTTGGAGTCTTCTTTCTTTTTGGTTTTTTAACTATTGATTACAGAAAACTAAAAGAAATAGCACCGTATCTCATAGCATTTTCAATTCTTTTATTGATTGTAACAAAATTATATTATTTGGGGAAAGGTTATTCTTGGTATAAACCAGCAAGATGGCTTTATGCAGGATTATTCTCAATTCAAACGTCAGATATTGCAAGATTTTCTGTGATTTTATATATGGCGTATTACGCTGATAAGAAGAGAGAAAAACTCAAGGATTTTCAATTTGGCCTCCTCCCTGCTTTAGGTATTCTTTGTATGATAATGGCACTAATTATTATTCAGCCAGACTACAGTACTGCACTAATGATAGGAGCAATTGGTATTCTTATTTTATTTATTGGTGGTGCGAATTTATCTCAACTATCTGCAGCTGGCGCATGTGCAATGCTGGTAGGTATTCCTGTACTTCTTTCAAGGGAGTACCGAAAACAAAGATTCTTAAGTTGGCTCGGAATTGGTGATAATACTGAAATTGGATACCAGGCAAATCAATCTTTAATTAGCCTTGGTAATGGAGGAATTTTTGGAGTTGGACTTGGTAATAGTATCGAAAAAAATCATTTTCTCCCAACACCCCATACAGATTTTATTTTTGCAATCATTGGTGAAGAACTTGGATTTGTAATTGGTACTGTGCCAGTTTTAACACTTTTCCTATTAATATTCATAAGAGGTTTGAAAATAGCAAAAAACTGTACCGATCCATTTGGAATATTTTTATCAATTGGAATTGCATTTAATTTGGTTTTATATGCATTTGTTAATGCAGCAGTAGTGACTGGAATTTTTCCTGTAACCGGTCTTCCAATGCCCATGGTTAGTTATGGTGGCTCGGGGATGGTGGTCAACATGGCAATGATGGGCATTTTACTTAACATATCTCAATCACGAAGATCGGTTGGTAGTAAAAAAGGTTGGAGTCCAATTATACATGGCTAGCAAAAATATTTTAATAGCAGGCGGTGGAACAGGCGGACATTTGTTTCCGGCACTTGCAATTGGTGAGGAGATTCAAAGACGAATACCAGAAGCAAAAATACATTATATTGGGTCTTTATTTGGTCTTGAATCAAAAGTTTTCCCTATAAAAGATGTTTGGCATACCCTACTACCAATAAGGGGATTCCAAAGAGGTATAAGTATAAAAAGTATATTTAGAAATATAATTTTACCATTTCGGATTGTTAAATCTTTATTAAAAACAAATGATATATTAAAAGAATTTGAACCTGATGTTGTTATTGGTACAGGCGGTTATGCCTCAGCATTACCGCTATACATGGTTTCGAAAAAAGATGATTCTACAACCATAATACTTCAAGAACAAAATTCATATCCTGGAGTCACAACTAGGTTATTTGCGAACAAGGCAGATAAGATATGTATCGCATTTGAAGAATCTAATCAGGCTCTTGGAAATAATACTATCATCACTGGCAATCCAGTTAGAAAAGGTATTGGGGATGGTAATAAAAAGAATGGATTTCATGAATTCAGATTGAAAGAAGACAAGAAAACTATTTTCCTTTTTGGTGGCAGCCAAGGCTCAGCATATCTAAATAGAATAATGAGTGATGTTGCTGAAAAAATTTCTAATGGTGGAATTCAATTACTCTGGCAAACTGGTGATTTGGAATTTGAAAAATATAATCACATGGAATCAAAAAATATTCGAATTGTACCATTTGTAAATAATATGGCTGATGCTTACGCTATTTCCGATCTTATTGTATCTAGAAGTGGAGCCTTAACATTGGCAGAGATTACTGTTTGCGGAAAACCTTCGATACTAATTCCTTTCCAATTTGCAGCAGGAGATCACCAAAAAAAGAACGCAGAAGCCCTTGTGAATCATAATGCAGCTCAAATTCTTGAAGAAAAAACATTAACACCAAAATCATTGCTACATAATATAATGAATTTGATCCATAATAAAGATAAGCTAGAGGAAATGGGAAATTCATCCAGTGAATTAGGTAGGCCATTTGCAACAAATACTATTGTTGATCACATTTTGGAAAAATCATAGATAATGAAATTCAGAAAAATAAATAATATCTTTTTCGTGGGCATTGGTGGCATTGGAATGAGTGGCATTGCTGAATTACTAATGAATCTGAAATTTAATATTTCTGGGTCTGATATTAGTGAAAATGAAAATGTCAAAAGACTAAAGGAATTGGGTGTCGATGTTCGAATTGGTCATAACGTAAATAATGTAACTAATGATATTGATGTCTTAGTCTATTCAAGCGCAGTTCCTCTTGAAAATCCAGAAATAATGCGAGCAAAGCAAAAGGGCATACCAGTTATTCGCAGGGCAGAAATGTTAGGTGAATTGGTATCCGTGAAAGAGACAAGTATTGCAATTGGTGGGACACATGGCAAAACTACAACATCCTCAATGGTAGGAGCTATTTTATCTTATGCCAAAATGGACCCAACTTTAGTAGTCGGTGGTCTTGTACATAATCTAGACACCAATTCAAAGTTAGGGTCGGGTGACATTATCGTGGTAGAGGCTGATGAATTTGATAGAAGTTTTTTAGCTCTAAAACCAACTATTTCAATTATTACAAATATTGAATTAGAGCATATGGACTGCTATGAAGACCTGGATGACCTTCAGAATGCATTTATTAGTTTCTGTAAATCTGTTCCTTTCTACGGCGCTATAATTGCATGCATAGATTCACCCGCAGTTCAAGAAATTATTACAAAAATTGAGAGGCCCATGATCACCTATGGACGGTCAAGGGATGCGGCCTATCGAGCGAAAAACCTACGATTTTATGAAAATAAATCCACATACACTGTTTTTCGCGCGGAGGAATGCTTAGGAGAAATCGAGTTGAATGTTCCTGGAGAACATAACATACTAAACTCCTTAGCAGCCGTCACTTTAGGTTTAGAAATGGGCCTCTCTTTTAGAAATATTTCAAAAGGAATTCAAGCATATAAAGGGGTAAGGAGGAGATTTGATATAAAAGGAATTCACAATGAAATTTTCGTTGTAGATGATTATGCACACCATCCAACAGAGGTAGAGGCAACCTTGCAATCTGCAAGGTCTGGGTGGGACAGGAGAATTGTTGCTGTTTTCCAGCCGCATCTCTTTACCAGAACAAAACAATTCTATAGAGAATTTGCGAATGCTTTACAACATGCAGACATAGCTATTGTTACAGATATATATCCAGCTCGAGAACAGAAAATTGCTGGGGTAACGTCCAAACTCATTTATGATGAACTATCGAGTGAATGTTCTTTTCTAGTGCCTGATATAGATGACTTAATAAATAAGCTAGACGATGTTACTCAATCTGGTGACATGGTAATAACTATGGGTGCTGGAAATATCTGGAGGTATTGTGAGTCGTATGTTAACCATCTTAAATCCATTAATGATGGAGTAAAAGTTGATTGACTTTAAAGAATTAAGGAAAGTAGTTAATGGGTCTCTTCTAGAGAATGAACCAATGTCCAAGCATACTTCTTATGGTATTGGTGGACCAGCACTTGCTTACATTACTCCTCAAGATAAAGAGGATTTATCATCAATTTTAAAATTTGCACTTGAAAATGAAATTTCTGTTTTTTTTATTGGATCAGGGTCAAATCTTCTCGTTTCTGATAAAGGAATTGATGGCATAGTAATCACTCCAGCTAAATCTTTGAAAAGTTTAGAAATAGAAAGAAATGCAATAATTGCTGAATCTGGTGTGATGCTTGGAAAACTTGTTAAAGAATCGATGAAAAGGAATCTTACTGGCCTTGAAAGTCTGATTGGCGTACCAGGAACCCTAGGTGGTGCCTTGGTTATGAATGCTGGAGCATTTGGTGGTGAGATATCTAATTATCTAATTAGCGTAGATATAATGACTTCCAAAGGAGAATTGAAAACATATGATGCTAGTGATATTGATTTTTCCTATCGTTTTTCATCTTTTACAACAGAAGAGTTCATTTTACTTGCAAGGTTTGAATTGGAAACTGAAAAACCAGAAATAATAAGTGAAAAAAGAAAGTTAGCCAGCTCAGGAAGAAAAACAAATCAACCACTTAGATTTCGATCGGCAGGAAGTGTTTTCAAAAATCCAAAAGATCATGCTGCTGGTTATTTGATTGACAAAGCAGGCCTGAAAGGCAAACGAATTGGAGATGCTGAAATATCAACCCATCATGCAAATTTTTTTATTAATCATGGTAATGCTTCAGCTTCTGATATTACTGAATTAATACGGTTAGCAAAAAATGCAGTCCT
>MDTB01030321.1_pt1 | contig 33795 bp, 29 predicted proteins | sample 811161 | NCBI WGS metagenome assembly MDTB01 (sample SAMN05326650, study PRJNA326480) | marine metagenome | isolation source: seawater | place: Mediterranean Sea | collected 2009 | reverse complement strand
GTCACTATTCAGTTTCTTGGCCTCTGCCCGTTTATGGGAGCCAGTCAAAAATTCGAAAGTGCCATCGGCATGGCAACGGCAACCACCTTCGTTCTTACAATCGCGTCTGCCGCGAGTTATCTGGTGGAAACCTATCTACTTGTCCCCCTGGAGCTACAGTATCTGCGGATAATTGTGTTCATCGTTATCATTGCTTCACTGGTACAGTTTGCCGAACTGGTGATTCGTGCAACCCAGCCCCTGCTCCACAGTGTTCTGGGTATCTTTATCCCACTGATAACGACGAATTGCGCGGTGCTGGCCGTGGCGCTCATCAATGTTCGGCTGGCTGAGTCGTTCGTTGGCGCCGTGCTGTATGGGTTTGGCGCTGCCCTGGGGTTCTCACTCTTGCTTATTATGTTCGCCGCTATTCGTGAACAACAAATCGATAAGCACATTCCTCAGGCATTTCGTGGGACGGCAATTAATATGCTTTCCGCTGGGCTGTTATCGCTGGCCTTTATGGGCTTCACGGGAATGGATTAATGATAACGGGCACATTAATTCTCTCGGTTGTGGGCTTGGTCTGTACGGTGCTACTAATTACTGCCTCCCGTTATCTAGGCGTTCGTGAAGAGACGGCCGTAACGCTCATCATGAAGGAGCTACCCCAGACGCAATGCGCACAATGTGGCTATCCTGGTTGCCGGCCTTACGCAGAAGCCATCGCAGACGGCGCACCGATCAATCGTTGCCCCCCGGGAGGGTCCGATACCATTCAGGCATTAGCAGATTTGCTTGGACGACCGACGTCACCGCTGGATGATTCACTGGGGGATGGGGTCCCCCGGATAGCCAGAATTAAAAAAGAAGAATGCATTGGCTGCACGTTATGCCTGCCTGCGTGTCCGGTGGACGCCATTATCGGTGCACCACAGATGCTACATAGTGTAATAAATGACGAATGCACCGGATGCGAACTATGCCTGCCGCCCTGCCCTGTCGACTGTATCGATCTGATTGTCGTCAACGAGGAATCCGCCCAAGGACATTCAGAGAATACCGCGCCATGTATTCATTGCGGGGAATGCGTGGAAGTCTGTCCGCGAGGTCTTGCTCCCCAGGAGCTCTTTCTGCACCAGGAGTCACTTGATACGTTGACAACCCTTCGACTAAACGACTGTATTGAATGTGGACTATGCGATACATCCTGCCCCAGTCACATCAAGCTCACGCACGCCTTCACGCAGGCCAAAGGAAGACTCGCTGCACGTGAACAAGATCACACGAAAGCGCAGGCCATTGCAGTACGAGTAGACAATCACGAAAGCCGTTTGGAAAAACGACAGAAGATCAGCAGTAAGCCGGAAGACAGCAGCACAGTACTGGCACGCATCAAATCAGAGACAAATCGTTGACCATATTCTCAACCAGCCAGGTAATGCACCAGTTCATACTGGCACTACTCCCTGGGGCTGCGGTGATGCTTTACTTATTTGGCGCTGGTGTTCTCATTAACATCATCATCGCTATCCTCACTGCATTACTGTGCGAGTATATCGTCCTCAAAGTCAGAGCTTTAGCGTCGCAGACGCTCCTCGACGGCAGTGCAGTGGCGACCGCACTGTTACTCGCGTTGGCCCTTCCGCCTCTACTGCCGGTATGGATGGTAATGATCGGTAGCGCATTCGCAATTCTCCTGGCAAAACATGCTTACGGTGGTCTCGGTCACAATCTGTTTAATCCAGCCATGGTGGGATTCGCTGTCTTGATTATTTCCTTCCCAATGGCGATGTCTACCTGGACACCTCCGAACTCGGATATGAACCTGGCCCAGGTATTAGAAATAAAAGCTGGCGCAACACTGCCTGACGCCATAAGCGGTGCGACCCCCCTTGACGAGTTTAAGTTTCGCAGTGCTCTCACCAATGACGAATATTGGGATGACGATAAGACAGCCAACTGGCACACCTGGCTATTCATCAATGCAATCTTTCTGATCTCCGGTCTTTACCTCCTGTTTCGCGGCATCTGCAAATGGCATGCGCCGGTAGCAATGCTCAGCGTGCTCGCGTTTCTGTCCCTGATATTCTATGACGGAGGAAGCTCCGCTGGACTCGGTTCTCCGCTTTTTCAGCTGTTTTCCGGTGCAACGATGCTCGGAGCATTCTTTATTCTCACAGATCCCGTAACCTCACCGGATTCCATCCGAGGTCAGTTTATATTCGGCGCAGGAGTCGGCATATTGATATTCACGATCCGTAGTGTTGGCGCATACCCTGAGGGTCTGGCCTTTGCAGTGTTGTTCATGAACGGTGCAACACCTCTGATCAACTACCTGGAGTTTCACCGATGAATCCCAGGATTTTTACGCTGGTGCTTCTCGCGATGCTATGCGGTCTGGCCGTTAGCGGCCTGAACGGTGTGACCAGGGAAAAAATTCGCGACAATCAGGAGCAATTCTCCCTGTTACAAATAAAACAGGTCGTTCAGGATGACCGAGCGGTACTCGAGCAGGTTGATGAGCACCGATTTCTTATCAAAGATGAGCTTGGTGAAAACGGAATGGTCTTTCGCGTTACTACATTGTCAGGATACAACGGTGAAATCATCCTCTGGGTGGCGACCGATGGTGAGGGGAAGATCCGTGGCGTACGAGTAATCGAACATAGCGAGACTCCGGGTATTGGAGATCTTATCGAACGGCCCGTATCAGACTGGATCGACCAGTTTTCAGGCGTGTCAGCGGAAAATTCCTGGGACGATGACGTCGATTACGTATCTGGTGCCACGATTACAACGAGAGCCGTGGCGCGAGCCGTTCAAGAAGGTCTAGCCCAATGAGTGAGTACTCTCAAATTGCCGGCGAAGGCCTCTGGCGCAACAATCCCGCGCTGGTGCAGTTGCTTGGTCTGTGCCCGTTGCTGGCAGTCTCGAATTCCTTCGTAACGGCGCTTGGATTGGGGTTGGTTACCCTTGGGGTATTAACCACCTCCAACATCATTATTAGCCTGATTCGCAACTTACTTCACGATGTGATCCGGCTACCGATACAAATCATGGTGATTGCTACTTCCGTCACGTTAGCGGACATGGCGCTACAAGCCTGGTACTTTGAACTACACCAACGTATCGGCTTATTCGTCGCGCTGATTGTTACCAACTGTACACTACTGGGCCGCGCTGAATCCTTTGCTTCGCGTAATCCAATTGTCATGTCCGCCGTTGATGGCTTTATGATGGGCACTGGTTTCCTGTGGGTATTACTACTTTTGGGTACAGTACGCGAAGTGTTCGGTATGGGAACCCTGTTTAACAACCTGCACCTGCTTCTTGGGCCTGCATTCGAAAACGTTACGCTACACTTTGCGGACTCTGGGTTCTTATTACTGGTTCTACCACCCGGTGCCTTTCTTTCACTGGGGTGCCTGATTGCGTTAAAGAACTACATAAGTGGAGATCAATACTGACATGAACCCAGAAAAACGATATGAGTTTCTTTCCCGCCTGAGAGAAGAGAATCCAACGCCGCGAACCGAGCTCAAATATAACTCAACGTTCGAGCTTCTGATTTCTGTCATTCTGTCAGCCCAGGCAACCGACGTCTCGGTTAACAAAGCCACCGCAAAGCTCTACCCCGTCGCCAACACCCCCGAGGCAATCTACAAGCTCGGCGAACGCAAGCTAAAGACCTACATAAAGACCATTGGCCTCTACAACAGCAAAGCCAAGAACATCATCAAAACCTGCAAGGCGTTGGTAGAAGAACATGACTCGGTTGTCCCAAATACCCGAGCTGAATTAGAGGCTCTGCCCGGCGTTGGAAGAAAGACGGCAAACGTTGTACTCAATACCGCATTCGGCGAACCCACCATGGCGGTAGACACGCATATCTTTCGTATTTCCAACAGAACGAAATTCGCGCCGGGGAAGAACGTTCTTCAGGTAGAAAAGAAGCTACTGAAGGTCATTCCTGACGAATTCATGGTCGATGCCCATCACTGGCTGATACTGCACGGGCGCTATATCTGCACCGCGCGTAATCCTCGCTGCGGGGCATGTGTTGTATATGATGTTTGCGAGTTCAAAGGTAAGAAGAAAGATCTCGAGGAGTGACTGGTTGCGCCGCGGAATCTTTTAAGAATGTAAAGGTATCGGGTACATGTTTCTCCGTAACGCTACGAGACTAGGCGTCCCCACACATCCCTGTGCGCTACACTTCGGCATCCCTGCCGAAGAGTTACTCCGAAACATGCACCCGATACCTTTACAGATCAGTTCCATTTGATCGATCGGTCAGGTGACCGGTAGTTCCCGCTAGATCTCGCCTTCTCTCAACATTTTATGTGTGAGTCGAAATCCGGATTCTAATTCACGATAGTTACAAGGACTGAGGTGGATTGCAGATCGTTAAGGGTCCCGCGGTTCTGAATAACCGTACACCCTGAGCCCGCAGGGAAGGATAAGGCTTCGGAGTACATCTTCGGCAGGGATGCCGAAGTTAAGCATACATGGAAGTATTCACAGCGGTACGGAGAAGCCTTACCCTTTCCTTAGGGCGGCGGGCTCGTGATGACTATCCGGTCGCTGTACCCGATACCTTTCCATTCTCAAAAGATTCTACTGTTTGAGCTAGATTACGTAATATCGCGACCCTTTTTGGCGGCAATCTTCATTCTGAGCGCGTTGAGTTTGATAAACCCAGCTGCATCCGACTGATCGTAGGCGCCAGCGTCATCTTCGAAGGTAACGATGTGATCATCATAGAGGCTATCGCTTTCTGATTCTCTGCCAACCACAATGACATTGCCCTTGTAGAGCTTGAGCATCACCTTGCCATTAACATAGGCCTGCGATTCATCAATGAGCGCCTGCAGCGCCTTTCGCTCTGGCGACCACCAGTAACCGTTGTATATGAGACTCGCGTAGCGCGGCATCAGCTCATCTTTAAGGTGCGCGAGTTCTCTATCTAGGGTGACGGACTCGACCGCGCGGTGGGCCTTTAACAAGATCGTGCCACCAGGTGTCTCGTAACACCCGCGTGCTTTCATACCGACGTAGCGATTCTCTACGATATCGACACGGCCAATTCCGTTATCACCGCCAACCTTGTTGAGGTGCGCCAGCACTTCTGCGGGCGTCATCGCCTTACCATCGATCGCGACCACGTCACCATTTTTATAGCTCAGTTCTAAATAGGTCGGCTTATCAGGCGCAGCTTCCGGCGAGGTCGACCATAGCCACATAGACTCTTCCGGTTCGGCGGCCGGATCTTCAAGAATTCCTCCCTCGTAGGAGATATGCAGCAGATTTGCGTCCATGGAGTAGGGAGACTTTTCACCTTCATGTTTTTGATCCACCTGAATTTGGTGCTTCTCACAAAACGCCATCAGTGATTTTCGTGAAGATAGGTCCCATTCACGCCACGGGGCGATTACCTGTACATCTGGCTTCAAGGCATATACACCAAGTTCAAACCTAACCTGATCATTACCCTTACCCGTCGCTCCATGCGCAACAGCCGGAGCATTCGTTTCGTTAGCAACATCGACCAGCCGTTTTGCAATCAGAGGGCGTGCGATAGAAGTACCAAGAAGGTATTCACCTTCATAGATCGTATTGCAGCGGAACATGGGGAAGACGAAATCACGTACGAATTCCTCGCGAACATCATCGATGAAGATTTCCTTCACACCCATGCTCGCAGCCTTCACCCTTGCCGGTTCCAGTTCTTCACCCTGTCCTAGATCCGCAGTGTAGGTAACAACTTCACAGTCATAGGTTTCCTGCAGCCACTTGAGAATCACCGAGGTGTCCAGACCGCCGGAGTAGGACAGTACAACTTTGTCTATATCAGCCATTTTGTTTTTGACAGTGCGCGAAAAAAGAGCGCTATAGTACCCCCTTCCACCCCCGATTCGTAGTGTTGGCACCATGATGACCCCAAAGATCATGCTACAATGCTCGCATTCGGATTCAGGTTTTCCCTCAAATGCGTAGCATTTCAATCACTCGCCCTGACGACTGGCATGTACACTTGCGCGATGATTGCTATCTAAAGACCACTGTCGAGGATATTAGTCGCTATTTTGGTCGAGCCATTGTTATGCCAAATCTCGACCCACCCGTAGTCACCGTCCCCGATGCCAAACGATACCAGGACAACATTATCTCCGTTATCCCTGGCGGTTCATCGTTTACTCCCTTAATGACGTTATATCTGACTGATCAGACCACGCCAGAGATCGTCAGTGAAGCGAAGGCGTCCGGTTTTATCCACGCAATGAAACTTTATCCAGCGGGTGTCACCACAAATTCTGCCGCGGGCGTACAGGCTATCGATGATCTCTACCCGATTTTCGAGGCAATGCAGGCACACCAGCTAGTGCTCGCGGTTCATGGCGAAGTGGCAGACGATAGCGTTGACATATTCGACCGTGAAAAAGTATTTATCGATCGCCACCTGACCGATATCTGCTCCACATTCCCAGAACTGAAGATTGTGTTTGAGCATATCAGCACGCAGGAAGCAGCAAGCTTCGTAACAGAAGCATCAGATAATGTCGCAGCAACTATTACGGCGCACCATCTGCTTTTCAATAGAAATCACCTGCTCGCAGGAGGTATGAGGCCAATCTACTACTGCCTTCCCATTCTAAAGAGGGACGTACACCAACAGGCGCTTATCGCCGCCGCGACATCCGGTGACAGTAGTTTTTTCCTGGGGACCGATTCTGCCCCTCATCCTCGCGCCGACAAGGAACACACGTGTGGTTGTGCCGCGGGCGCATACACAGCCCACGCTGCCATAGAACTGTATACAGAAGTATACGACGAGGCTGACTCTCTGGAGCACTTGGAAGCATTCGCCAGTCTTAGCGGTCCAGACTTCTATGGTCTGCCGCGCAACCAGGACACCGTCACGCTCATCGAAGAACCCTGGGATATACCCATGACCCAGGCATTTGGTGAGGATGAGCTCATTCCGATCAGAGCTGGCGAATCGATTCGCTGGTCAGTAAAAGGATAACGCAGATTGAATGAGGAAAAATTCCCAATAGCACGTCGCTTTCGCGGCTTCCTGCCTGTCGTTATAGATCTGGAGACGGGCGGCTTTAACCCTGAAACCGATGCACTATTCGAAGTTGCGACAGTAATCATCGAAATGGATGAGGAAGGCACGGTTACCCCAGGAAAAAGATTGTTCTTTAACGTCCACCCGTTTGAGGGGGCGAACATCGAACAGTCCTCATTGGATTTCACCGGTATCGACCCTGACAACCCACTTCGGGATGCTGTGTCAGAGAAAGACGCACTATCCGAAACGTTTCGAGAAATTCGTACGGAAATCAGACACACGGGTTGTCAGCGTGCAATCATGGTGGCTCATAACGCAGCTTTCGACCTGAGCTTTATCAATGCAGTAGCGACTCGTTGCAACCTAAAACGAAATCCGTTCCACCCGTTCTCGACGCTGGATACAGTTTCACTAAGCGGTTTGGCATTTGGTCAGACAGTACTGGCACGAGCCTGCGCAAGTGCCGGTATCGATTTCAATAGTGACGAAGCACATAGTGCAAACTATGACTGTGATAAAACAGCTGAAGTCTTCTGTCACATTGTGAACCACTGGCGCGACCTCACCGCGCTAGACTCGTAGAGGACACGTTAGCCATAAAAAAACCCGCTGATTAGCGGGTTTTTTCGTCAAGCGGCAGAGGCTTTAACCATCCAGCATATCCAGTGCCTTTTGGAATCTGTTCGCATGAGAACGCTCAGCCTTTGCCAATGTTTCCATCCAGTCAGCAATTTCGTCAAACCCCTCATCTCGAGCAGTCTTCGCCATACCCGGGTACATATCAGTGTACTCGTGAGTTTCACCGGCAATCGCCGCCGCAAGGTTGTCTGAAGTCGCCCCAATAGGAAGTCCAGTCGCAGGGTCTCCTGTCGCCTCGAGATATTCGAGATGGCCATGGGCATGACCCGTTTCACCTTCCGCAGTTGATCTAAAAACCGTGGATACGTCATTGTAGCCTTCGACATCAGCCTTGGCCGCAAAATATAGATAGCGACGATTGGCTTGGGACTCGCCAGCGAAGGCGTCTTTTAAGTTTTGTTCTGTGTTACTACCTTTCAGGTCCATTTTCTTTACCTCTAGTTCTAGATTGCATCAGGTCACCCGAGTATATCCAAGCGGTAACCAAGTTAAAATTATTCGGCGGCCGCGCTTTTTATCATCGGCTCCAATTCACCACTTTGATACATCTCGGTGATGATGTCACAACCGCCAACGAGTTCGCCCTTTATGAATAGCTGGGGGAAAGTTGGCCACTCCGAAAACTGTGGTAGGTTCGCACGGATTTCTGGATTCGCCAGTATATCTATGAAGGCAAAACGCTCGCCACAAGCCATTAACAACTGTGATGCCTGGGACGAGAAGCCACACTGAGGCGCATCAGGCGATCCTTTCATGTAGAGCAGAATAGGGTTTGCTTCGACCTGCGACTTAATTTCTTCTAGTATTTCCATGGTTCCAATCTTAGTTTCGGGGCTGACAATGTTAGCAGATTTAGACCAAGATCTCTCAAGCGTATTACTTTAAACTGTCCATGGTGCGTGTGCCGGCCGCGGCGCCGAAGCGTCGGACCGCCTGCGCGTCGTTCGGTAGGCTGCGTCATGCCGCTGGCATAACGGTCCTACCGAACCCCCCTCCCCCTGGCGTTTCGATTCTAAGCACCTGACCCGGCTTCACTGACAGCTGGCATTTCGCCGGTAGTGGTTCTCCATCCAGATAGTTGCCACCTGGCAGTCCCGGTTGACCGCCCGCCAGGCCCCAGGGAGCATGATAACGCCGTTCCGTTAGCAGGGTAACTTCAGTAGGCTCCAGAAACTCAAACTCTCGCGTAAGTCCATCTCCCCCACGATTGTTGCCTGCTCCACCAGAGCCTCGTCGAATCGAATATGACTTTATACGCAACGGGTAATGAGCTTCGAGACTTTCAATTGGCGTGTTGAGCGTATTCGTCATATGCGACTGTGCTGCGCTAATGCCATCGCCAAGTGGATGAGCACCACAACCTCCACCGATGGTTTCATAGTAGTCCCAGGGGTTGTTGGACCGGTGGTTGCCCATTGCTACATTGTTCATAGTTCCCTGACTGGCCGCAGGGATGACATCAGGAATTGCCTTGGCGAGGGCGCCTAGCACCACATCTACAATGCGCATGGATGTTTCAACATTACCCGCTGCTACCGCTGCAGGTCGTCTTGCGTTGACAAGGGATCCTTCAGGAGCAGAGATAGTTACACATTGAAAAGTGCCGGCACACGCCGGTGTGTGATCCGGCAGCAAGCACCTGAACGCATAAAATACTGCAGCGGCAGCAACAGATAGCGGGCAGTTAATATTCCCTGAGGCCTGTGGTGCGGTACCTTCGAAATCAACCTGGATACACTGTTCACTTACCTCTATGTGGCACTCAATCCTCAAATCGTGATTTCCACATCCGTCATCATCCATCACATCACTAAAGTAGTAACTGCCAGCAGGCAGCTCTGCCAGCACGCTCCCCGAGAGACGACGACCGTAGGCGTTGATTTCTTCAACCCCTCGAACAAATTCACCCTTGCCGATCGTCGCTACAAGTTCTGACAAACGATCCAAACCAACTCTGTTTGCGCTGCGTTGGGCTGCAAAGTCACCGGTCACATCGGTGCCGCCAAGTTCCGTAATTTTTCGATGTGCCTCGGCGTTCACTGCACCGGCTTGCCATAGGAGCGTTGGAGGAATTACTACACCCTCTTCATCTAGAGTGCGCGATATTGGCATAGAACCAGGCGAAATAGCCCCGACATTGGCGTGATGCGCCCGGTTAGCAACAAACCCAATCAGCTCATCAGTGCCAGATTCATCGCTCACAAACAACGGAGATATCAACGTGATGTCAGGTAAATGGGTTCCGCCGAGATAAGGATCATTCAAGGCCATCACATCGCCCTTGTGCCAGGCTACGCTGCTGACGATATCGCGCATTGCAAAAGCCATGCTACCCAGATGCACCGGAATATGTGCCGCCTGAGCCAATAACCCTCCCCGGTGATCAAACAGGGCGCAAGAGAAATCCAGACGGTCCTTAATGTTTGGTGAGAATGCTGCCTGTCGAAGCACAATGCCCATTTCCTGACAAATTGCCTCAACACGCTTGATAAAAATCGCCAGCTCGATGCCGGTCACGATTTACTCCAACCCGCCAAGTGTGATTTCCAGGGGTCTACCCCAGTAATTAAACAATGGGCGTTTCTTCTCAATGCCGTAGCCCTGTGCAAAATCGACGCCGATCTCGCGAAGAATTTCCAAAACCTCATCGTCTTCCGCGTATTCAGCTATGGTCTTTTTACCCATGAAGTGTCCGCTATCGTTGATCGATTTTACGACCGCATAGTCGCTTGGGTTTGACTTGATATCTTTTACGAAAATTCCGTCAATCTTCAAATAATCTACCGGAAGCGTTCGCAAGTAAGAGTAGGACGACAAGCCCGTCCCAAAGTCGTCGAGGGAAAACTCTACGCCAATAATCTTGAGCTTCTGCATAAATTCGACGACATCATCAAGGCTACCTACTGCCGATGTTTCCGTAATCTCAAAACAGATACGCGACGTCGGTAAGCGAGTTTCATTGAACTGCTCCAGCACAAACTCCATAAAACCTTTTTCCGTCAGGCTGTTACCAGATACGTTGATCGAAAATGTACCTAGCTCATCTAACTTAAGAATATTTGCAGCGATGAATTCGAATGAGTTCTTGATGACCCAACGATCAATCGCTCCCATACGATTGTAGGTCTCGGCCGCAATAATGAAATCCTGCGGCGGCATGGGAGTGCCATCCTCGTCGAGCACAGTCAGCAGGATCTCGTAGTGTAGGTGGTTTTCACTTTCTTCATCCATAGGAGAGATCTTCTGACAATTGAGTTCAAATCGGTCTTCCTCAAGAGCCTTATCAATTTGCGATACGAACTCCATCACGTCCTTTCGATGTTCCATTTCACTGTCGTCTGCAGTGTACTGCTGAATCCGGTCACGACCCGCATCCTTGGCGGCAATGCACGCTGCGTCCGCCCTCTGCATAATGTCCGCAACTTCCTCGATATTCTCATCTACCAGCAGCCCCCCCGCAGCTTGCGGTAAGAGAAAACTGCTCTGACTCCCAGGTGAATCGGAAGTTCTTAACTGCCTCGCAGATATTTTTTAATACCGCCTCACCCGCATCACTGTCGGAGTTGGATATCAAAACACCATATTCGTGACCACCCAACCGAGAGAGCGTGACGGCGCTGTCGATAATTTTCGTCAGCTCTTCACTCATCTCGATCAGCAACTGGTCACCCGCGTCGTGGCCACCCGTGTTATTGATTACCTTAAACTGATCGAGATCAAAATACGCCGCCACGTGAGTATTATGGCTTCGCTTGGCATCATCCAGTGCAACTTCAAGCTCTCTCTCGAATTCTTTACGGTTAACGAGTCCTGTCAGTTCATCATGAGTCGCCTGATGGGTCAGGTCATTATGCATCCTCTGCAGCATGGCATGGCTGGCGCGGTCCGTCAGGGGAATATCAGATTCCTCCAGAATCCGAGCTGTTCCGTCCGCTAACATCGTGGCTAGCTCTTCAACGGACAATTCGTGGGTCTTAACCCCTCTTCTGTTAACGAACACCAGTTGCGTGCTGTCTTCAGACACCCATGCAACGATTCCGATCTCTGGTGCCCCGGTCGCATCCAAAAACTCTACCCATTCTCCAACGTGCAGCAACATTGCTCGTTCACGGTACTTTGACCACTGTGCGTGGTCGGATTTTTCCAACAGAATCTTATGCCGAGTCGTTTCCTTGTCACCAACATCACCAAGCCCCAGGGTTTCGGCTACAGAATCCAGCTCCACCGTGGGTAACCCACTGGCGCCTTCTTCACTGGTGAGTATCTCTCGCAGAGAGTTGACTAGCTGGACTCGTTGTCCCGGCTCATAGGAAATCGAGTCAAGACCAGATTCGATATGGGATAACAGCTCTTCTGGCGGCATATAGTCCTCTGACTCGGTTGGATCTGCGCCCTCATCAAGATGCATAAGGAGCTGTTCCATAGCCTGCACATGCTTGCGCCAATCACCGCTATCCTCGCCCTGCCTCAAATGTGTATTAACCATCAGATTTCGCCATCCTGGCATCAGCAGCTTCATCAGAATTTCCGGAACCTCTTTTCCGGAAAGCCTGGAGTCCATCTCTGAGATCACTGCGCGCTGCGCATTTTGCAGTATTTGCTGTCCCTCACTCGCCTTTACGGTTCGTTGAACGTTACCAGTGAACGTTCTGTTCTGGCGCTCAACCAGTGGTTGTAGTTTTTCGTAGGCCTCGTTGGATATTTCAGGATTAGAGTCATAACCATCATTAATGTCATCGATAATCGAATCCACATGACGCTTAACGGACCCCGTTTCTGCACCTCCCAACTTTGCCAACTGGTTGATGACTTCCATCGACCGGTGAGGATTACTTTGACTGAGGAAATCACTTTGCTTGGTCGCAACCTTATCGAGCGTCAGTTCAAGCTGGCGTACCCAGTCTTTAACGCCTTCAGATAGCAAGTTGTCTCCCTCAATGGTATCGACCAGGCTCTCTACGACCTCGATGCTTTGCGCAGCTTCAGGGGCCAATCTGCGACGGCGCCCATCGACAATCGCGCCATCCATTATCTGCTCACGAACGGGAATTCGCCCCCCAACCTCGCGCCGACCAACCTGCAACTGCTGCAACAGGTCTTCAACCTCATTGAGGTCTACCAGACCCTGCTCATCATCATATTGCTCAGCATATTCGTCCTCCATCAGTTCCCGGACGGTTCCGTAAATATTGCTGATCGCCTCCCCTACATCTGTTGCTGGCTTTCTCTGAGTGACAGGTCGTCTGCGCTGACTTGCCCTTGCGCCGGATGGGTCAAGGGCGGGCGCCTGCTCTCCTCTGGGCTGTCCTCCTCCGCGTTCCTCTCTCCTGCGACGTAATTCTTCTTTTAGCTCGTCTTCAAGCGAGTCTAATTGTTGCTGCTCATCCGAGCCCTCCTCCTCAACTTCTTCCTCTAATTCCTCTTCTTCTATTTCCTCGACCTGGTCCTGTGTCGAATCCTCAATTTTCTCCGGCGTCGCCGATGTCACATAGTCCTCTTCAAGATCCGGGAACAAGCCGGAATCCTCCAGTAACTTGGTCGTGACGATATACAGTTTTCGAAACAACGGGATAACTTTCGATTCATAGCCCGTGTAAAACCTTCTGCCTGACCTCTTTAGTCAGCTCAACGGAACGCATCGCATTATCGAATGCATGGCAGAAGACAGAGATACCCAGGGGGTTTGCCTCATTGTGGCCCCAGGCATCGACCATGTGTCCCATTCGGTTCAGAATTTCGTCAAGGTACTTCTCATAAACTCGCTCGCTACGGGAAACAATATTGGTAACCCCCAGCCAGTCTTCGAACTCTTCCGTATTTACCAGGCTGAGCTTGACCCGCTTGTTCGCAGAAGCCGCCTTACGTTCTTCATTCGCTTTCTTACGTTCTTCAAGCAGCGTTTCCAAATCTCGAGGGTTATCGATCTGATCGATTACCTCCTTCATGTAGTCCTGGCTTACCTGCTTCTTGGCCTTCTCCAGACTGGACATCGCAGCAAAATATTCGCTTTGCTCAGCATTAGATTTGGCATCCTTGGCCAGCTCAAGTAATTCACTGTCCATATACTTGAATAGCGCAGAACTCATTTCAGGAATCGCTTTGAGTACTTCCTGACGAAGCCTTGCCACCATTCGCTGGGAATCTTCGGGTTTTATGCCACCGGTCAAAAAGGCCGATGTCGAAGACTTCTTAAGGGTAGCCCCACCTGCGGCCTGGCCCTTTGCCTGCCCGTCCGCTTTTGGGGTATCGGGCCTGGCAGGAACGCCCCCCGAGCTCTCCATAAGCGCATCGATGGCGTCTTCATCCATGCCGCTGGGAAATGCAATGCCGACACCCGAATCCATGACCCGTATGATCGTCCCTTCCAGACGAAAGTGTTGGTCTTTTCCTTTACCGGGTACGCTGAAGTGAATTCCTACTTTTTCACCCTGCTTGATTCCGGGCATGGCCCGCCTGATTCGGGCGGAGTCAGGCTCAACAAGCAACATCCCGCCAGCACAGAAATCCTGAATAGAACACACCCAGGACCGACCCACATTCGGGTGAACCAGCGCATTTAATTTGATGGCATATCTGGGACTGCGTCTTTTGTCTTCACCAGTGGCCATGAGTTTCTCTACATTCGCCTGTATGAATGAACTGTATCACAATGATGTCGCGTGATGGATCTTCCCAAAAGATGGGATATATACCAATAATAACAAAGTATTGGGAGAGACAACTATCCCGGGTTGCTTCTAACCGAAACTTATCTGAAAGCCTTCCTGGTCAGCGATAATGATCTTGTTGCGACCGGTCCTTTTGGCGTCGTACAAGACTCGATCCGCCCTTTCCATCGCAACGTGAATATCCTCATCTTTTCGATATTCTGTGATCCCCATCGACGCAGTGATTCTGTACGCTGGCTCGTTAGTGCTCACGACCAGGTCGCGCGTTTGTTCAGATAAACGTTCGTCGGCCATATGCGCCTCAGACTGGGAAGTACCAGCAAGAACCAGTACGAATTCCTCACCCCCCGATCCGGGCTACACAGTCAACTTCTCGCAAAACTGAATCGGCAATCTCGAAGAATCTTTTTAATACATGATCACCCGTACCATGACCAAACCGATCATTGACACGTTTAAAGAAATCGAGATCAACAAAACAGAGCGTGAACGTGTAGTCTCCTCGATCTGAGAGGACTTTCTGTTGTGTCAGAAAATCCATCATATAACGTCTGTTATACGCCCCGGTTAACTCGTCTCTTACGGCCAGCTCTTTAATCTTGTCCAAGGCATCACTGAGTTCTCTGTTTTGCCTAGCAGAATGTTCTCCATCATTGATATCTCGAAACGATGTAGCATCGGACCACAGACCAGGACCATCGCAAACGCGATCATCACCACAATCTCAGTGATGGTGGACAATGACTGAGCCTGACTGAGGACTGCCAGGGACATGAGATACAAGGCCAGACTATAGATCGCAAATACAATCTGTTCTTTACGATTTAGTCGATTGGCACCAATCACAACCATCGCTAACCCAAGCAACACCACAGCAGCTTTTAGATCAGTGACAAAGTGTGACGTCATGATGACCACAATCACTGCCCACAACATCTGGGCCAGGGACATATCCGGGTCTTCAAGTGTGAGATTCCACTCGACAGAAATCAGAGAAATGAGCACGAGAAAACCTGCGGCGGATAGTGACGCAAGACCAATAAACTCCATTATTGACAGCGTCATACTGCCAATGGATAACACAATCCAGCAAGCGATCAGGTGGACAAATATGCCAGCTGCAAGGGTCGCTACGCGGTAAATCCTTGCTTGTTGCTGGGCGATCGACTCTTCCATAAACGACAATCTTTGAGACCTGAGGACGGGATTTTAGTCGCGGTACGCCAAAGTATGTATACCGTTATGTAAAGAAGATGTAATGCTTATGTAACCCCTTTCTGCCGCATGACATAAGGAAGGACTATCGGGTTGTACGAACCCTTTGAACCGCCTCTAGCCAGCCTGAATACAGATTGTCGCTGCGCTCGACAGGCATCTCCACCACAAAACGCCGCTCCTGGCGCCATCTGGATGCCAGTTCGTCCAACGAGCTGAAAACACCAACCTGAAGGCCCGCTAAAAATGCGGCGCCAAGCGCGGTTGTCTCAACCACCTGGGGACGATCGACAGGTACCTGCGCAATATCCGCCAACTGCTGTGAAACCCAGTCATTTACGACCATGCCGCCATCCACTCGCATCACCTCAAGATTGACACCATCATTCTGCATCGCACCCAGCAAGTCACGGGTCTGGAAACAGACAGATTGCAACGTGGCTGTGACGAGATCTTCGCTGTTCGTATCCCTCGTTAACCCTATGATCGCTCCACGCGCATTCGCGTCCCAATAGGGCGCGCCCAGGCCCGTGAAAGCCGGCACCATATATACACCACGAGCATCCGGATGTGATTCTGCGATAGCGCGAGTTTCTGCGGCATCTTTAATCAATCCCAACCCATCGCGTAGCCATTGTACGGCGGCTCCCGCAATAAAAATGCTACCTTCGAGACCATATGTAACCTTTCCTGCAAGCCTGTACGCCACAGTCGTAAGCAATTTGTTCCCGGAACTCACTGGATCCGCACCCGTATTAACAATCGCAAAGCAACCTGTTCCATAGGTACTCTTGAGCATGCCCGGGGAAAAGCAGCACTGCCCTAAAAGCGCCGCTTGCTGGTCGCCGGCGATCCCGGTAATTGGAATCTCATCTCCAAACAAAGAAGTCGAACCAAATTCAGCACTGCAATCGTGCACTTCTGGCATCATCTCCAACGGGATATCAAACCTGGACAGTAACTCGCTATCCCATGTTTGCTCGTGAATGTTAAATAACATGGTACGAGAGGCGTTCGTCGCGTCTGTCTTGTGGGCTGCACCTTCGGTTAGTCGCCACAGTAGAAAGCAATCCACCGTTCCAAACAGCAAATCCCCTTTGCGTGCTCTATCACGAGCCCCTTCAACGTGATCCAGAATCCACTTTACTTTAGTTGAGGAAAAGTAAGGATCGAGCAGGAGCCCGGTTTTAGCCGTCACCGTTGATTCAAACCCCTCATTTCGAAGCTGGTCACAATACTCAGCCGTGCGACGGTCTTGCCAGACGATTGCGGGATAGATTGCTTCACCAGTCGTGCGATCCCAGACAACAGTGGTTTCACGCTGATTGGTTATCCCGATTGCAGCAACGCTGCCCGTCGTCGCCAATACCGCTTCTACCACTTTGGCGGTCGAGTCCCATATCTCCTCGGGGTCATGCTCGACCCAACCATCTTGCGGGAAAAACTGAGTAAACTCGTGTTGCTCCAATCCCAGGATTTCAAAGTCATCGCGGAACACAATGGCGCGGGAACTCGTGGTTCCCTGATCTATAGCTAGAATCTGCTCAGACAAATCTGCTCCTATGTTCGATGGTGTAATAGCTGGATATTATGCATGGATTTGTCATGCAGTGACTGGGAGAATGCGCAAATGATTGTGTATCCGCCACCAAAAAGGTTTCGACATAAAAACGGTTGGCGAAGAAGAAATACCAACGTGGTCCAGCTCACTCATCCAGTCTCACCACGTCTAACTCGGGTGCTCCGTACTTTCTGCAACCGTAATCAACTGCATTTACAACTGGGAGCATCCAAGGGCGCTACATTCCTTGAAATCGTCCAAAATAAAGCACCACCGGAATCTTACGCACTGACGAGCAATACAAATGGACTAACCCTTGACGCAGCAGATGACTCGGGCGTGTTTTATGGCCTGGGGACCCTGCAACAGATTCTGGATCAGTCAAAAACCCGCCTACAACACTTCGAAATCAAGGACGCCCCTGATTTCTCCAGGCGCGGCGTTATGTTGGATATAAGCCGTTGCAAGGTGCCAACCATAGCAACACTATTCGAGATTATCGATGCACTGGCGACGCTCAAGTTCAATCAGCTACAACTCTACGTCGAACACACGTTCACCTTCACCAATCACCCCGTGGTTTGGAGAAACGCCTCTGCGCTCACTCCCAGCCAAATGCTACAGCTCCAAAAATACTGCAGTGACCGATTCATCGAACTGATTCCGAGCCTCAATTCCTTTGGACACTTCGAACGCTGGCTGCGTCATCCCCCGTACCATAAGTTTGCGGAATGCCCGGACGGATTTGTGCATCCCCTGACAAACCAGAGCAAGTCATACGGTAGTACCCTCAAACCCAATCGACAAAGTCTTCAGCTGCTGGAAGAACTCTACGATGAGTACCTACCATTGTTCGACAGCCCTTACTTCAACGTTGGCGGTGATGAACCCTGGGAGTTAGGTCGTGGTTGGAGCGCACCCCTATGTAAGGAACAAGGGACGGAGGTGGTCTACCTGTCGTTCATGCAGAAAATAAATCGTCTCGTGAAAAAGCGTGGTCGAAAAACCATGTTCTGGGCGGACATCATTCTCCAACACCCAAAAGCACTGAACATGCTACCGAATGACCTGACCGCACTTATCTGGGGCTATGAAGCCAGTCATCCCTTTCGTAAAGAATGCGCTCAGCTTGCAGAAATAGGTGCGCCTTTTTATGTCTGTCCCGGCACATCCTCCTGGAATGGCATTACCGGGCGCTTTAGTAACGCCAAAAGAAACCTGAGCACCGCTGCTCGAAACGGGCTCAGCTTCGGTGCAGAAGGATACCTGGTGACAGACTGGGGCGATAATGGGCACCACCAGTACCTGCCCATAAGCTACCCTGGCTTTACGATCGGTGCCTGTCACGCCTGGAATCACAACGCGGCCGGGAATATTGACGTAGCGGATGCGATCCACCGAATCTGGACACCTGAGCACAAACAAGCCGCCAAAATGGTAGTTGAACTCGGGAAATTGCCCGAAATTTCGCCTGTCAGACTCAAAAATGCCAGTCTTTTTAATCACCTGCTGTTCTGGGACATGCAGGCTGAGACGCCTGTATCCAGGCAGATTACTGAGAAAAACATAGGAGACTGCCTCAAGCGACTAACTCAACTAAAAGAGGAAATCGAGGTCGCGCCCAATGCCCTAATCTATCGTGAATTGACCAATGCCCTTGATATGGGCATCCATAGTCTGGAAAGGCTTTCCCTCTTTAGAGGCTATGACAAAAGCACTGACCAGGCCCGCAAACACATAAGAAACATCATCGACCAGCACCGATTACTGTGGAGGGCTCGAAATCGAACTGGCGGGTTGGCAGAGAGCATTTCACACCTCGCAAAGGCTGAAAAATCACTTTAAAAACAGGGTTTTCGGCTTTATCTGGAACGTCAAAAGGTGCACAATAGCGGCCCTTAAAAAGGCATTAAATACATTTTTTATCGGAGACACAGAATGCGCGATGTTGTGGTAGTTGATAGTGTGAGGACGGGACTTGCGAAGTCCCATAGAGGGACGTTTAACCTAACCCGGCCAGACGACATGGTCGCGCATTGTATTAATGCGCTACTGGATCGAAACTCCCAGGTAGATCCCGTTGAAGTAGAAGACGTCATCGTTGGGTGTGCAGGGCAAACCGGTGAACAAGGTGGCAACCTGGCTCGACTGGCGGTCGTGCTGTCGAAATTACCAATCACCACCGCAGGTTCTACCATTAGTCGTGCCTGTTCATCAGGCTTGAACTCCATCGCATTTGCTGCGAATCAAATCGCAAGTGGCTGCAGTGAAATCATGATCGCAGGCGGCGTTGAATCAATCACTGCTGGTGCTCGTGGTACACCAGGCAAATCGGATATACATCCAACAATTCGTGACGTATCACCAGATATTTTCATGGCCATGGGTAACACCGCGGAAGTGGTTGCTCGTCGCTATAACCTGACACGCGAATATCAGGACGAATTCGCCTACGAAAGTCAGAAACGAACCGCAGCGGCTCAGCAAGCGGGCCTATTCGACGATGAGATCGCTCCGATGAGCGTTAAGTGGCAAAAGGTCGTTGACAAAGAAACTGGCGAAACGGAAATCGTCGACGGTGTATGCGCCAGTGACGAATGTAATCGACCTGAAACTACCCTTGAAGGGCTGGGTAAGCTGCCACCAGCGTTTGAAGAAAACGGTACTGTTACCGCGGGTAATGCATCTCAGCTTTCAGACGGCGCGTCTATGACGTTACTGATGAGCGAAGAACGTGCTGTACAGCTTGGACTGACGCCAAAAGCGTACTTCCGTGGCTGGTTCGTCGCCGGTTGTGAGCCGGATGAAATGGGTATTGGCCCCGTATTTGCCATTCCCAAGTTGCTGCAAAACAAAGGTCTGACGATAAATGACATCGACCTTGTTGAGTTGAACGAAGCTTTTGCATCTCAGTGTGTTTACTGTCGAGATACGCTCGAGATTGATCCTGAGATCTACAACGTTAACGGTGGTTCGATTTCAATTGGCCATCCGTTCGGTATGACTGGATCTCGTCTGACGGGTCACATCGTTCGTGAACTTGAACGTCGTGAGAAGAAATACGGCATCGTGAGTATGTGTATCGGTGGCGGTATGGGTGCAGCTGGATTGTTCGAGCGCTGCTAACCCTAACACCTACGAGTGTTATGAAAAGGGGCCGCTTCGGCCCCTTTTTTGTGTCTGTTCGATTTAGAGCTCGAGGGTTAGCGGGGTGCTCTTTTGCCGCAGCTGCGTTTCGGCCCTCCGGCCTCCCCTCGCTCTCTACGAAGCCTGTAGTCTCCTCCGTTCGCTCGGCTCACGCATTTATGATGCCGCAAAAGGCACCCCGCTAACCCTCAAACGTAGATTTTGGACCGAGTTTGCGATGCTTGGCAGTATGAAATTTACTTCGAGGCAGCTGATGGGGAGTGGTCCAGGGAACCAAACATAGCCCCCAGTAATCCGCGAAATGGATTCAATACTGCAAAGTATCGCTAACTCGCTCTCGAATATGCGTAGGAGCGTTGGCGGCACCTGTTCTGAGGCAGCATCATTGCGTGAGCCGAGCGAACGGAGGAGACTACAGGCTCCGTAGAGAGCGAGGGCAGCCGGGAGGGCCGAAACGCAGCTGCCTCAGAACAGGTACCGCCAACCCTCGAAACCTAATTTGCCCGCCAGCCAGCAAGAATCGACGATAGCAGGTCCATAAAGGCGAGGGGCTGATCGAGAAAGAGGTGATGCTGGGCGTCAGCGAGTTCATGAACATCCAGAGCTGGCTGAAGTTCCTTCATGTATTGGGCACTTTTCGAAGTGAACGACTCACTGTTTTCACCGTAGATAAGGGCGCACTTAACTGTCAGCGCCTTAAGATCGTCTGCCAAATCCCCCGTATACTGCATCCGTTCATTCAATTCCTCATCGAATTTCCAGATGAAGCCCTCATCGATAGCATCAATCGAGTGGCGTGCAATATATTGCAACAGGTATTCATTTTCGCATTGCTGTGGTGGTCGTAGTCTAAACCGTGAGCGCGCAATCTCCTTGCTGGAATAGACCTTGGGTCTGGACCATCGTTCTACTTCTTTGGGTTTTTCCTCGTCCGGGTGTTTAACACCCGAATCAACCAGCACCAATCCCTTAAAACGGTTTGGATTCGAAGCAAATGTACGCAATGACATCATTCCCCCGAAGCTGTGAGCGACAACCACAGTGTCTTCTGGCATCTGCATCGCATCGGCAACCGCAACAATTTCGGCAGCAAACAGATCTGTACTGTAGTCGTCCCGGTGATCACTATCGCCCATCCCTGAGAGATCAAGCGCTACTGTTTGATAGTCATCCTTGTATGTTGGAGCGATAAAATCCCACCAGTGGGAATGGGCTCCGTGACCATGGACAAATAATAACCCAGGTTTCCCCACATCACTCCAATGGCGATACTTGATATCTGCATCGTCTACTTCAACAAAACCAGCACTCGACTCGGTCTCTGTCGATTGCCAAAACCAATCCGGTATATCCGACATCCCAATTGCTCCGGGTTCCTCGAAACCTCATTGTTCCTAAGGTTGTTGATAATTTCAATTGCCTTGACCCTGGCCAGGAGCTTGGCCTATCCTGCGGGTACAACCAGTGGAGAATCAGCTATGCCCGAACCTACCATCGCCCAGAAGTCACCCTTTGCTGTAGAGGTGGAGGAAGGTAAGTCCTATTACTGGTGCGCCTGCGGAAAAAGCGAAAATCAGCCATTTTGCGACGGTTCTCATCAGACGACCGAGTTTTTGCCGGTCAAATTTGACGCGTCGGAGACGAAAACCATGTATTTCTGCGGCTGCAAGAGCACCAAGGGCCAGCCCCTTTGCGATGGAACTCACAATAGCCTCTAGTCGACCAAACTACAGATAGCACCCACACTTAGGCGTCCACAGAACCTCTATCCCTTCCCTGGGAACATATAGGCAAACTGAAGCAAGGTAATATTGCCTTAAGCTTGCGATGCCAGAAATCACAGCAGAAACCGACTCAGCGCAGGACCATGGTTCCAGGGAGAACTCCAACGAGCGCTCCGAGGGCAGTTCCAACGAGAACTCCAATGATCTTGAACTTCTAGACAAAGCCCTACAGGACGGCAATCTAAAGCAAGCCAAGAAAATACACGCGCGCATTCAGAAATCTCCAGAAGCTAACAACTTCTCACGCAAGGTACGAGATAGGTTCCGCTCGCTAAGTCACAAATTAAAAGAGCTTGAAGATTGGCAGATCTACGCCACCTCACCTAAGCGACGTGTTCTCTGTGAAAAAATGGAGGCCCTGGTCACGTCCGAAGACCATCCAGAACAAAAGGTGAACGAGATCAAGCGCCTGCACAAGGACTGGCAACAACTGGGCCCATCGAACACAAGAGAAGCTCAACGCCTATGGTCAAGATTCAAGTCCGCTAGTGATAAAGCCTATGATGTCTGCACAAATTACTTTAAGCAGAGAGAGGAAGTTCGAGAACAAAATCTGGCTCAACGCAAGGACGTTTGCGCCGAGATCGAGGAGTTTGCCAAGAATACCAACTGGTTCTCCGTAGACTATCGAACCGTTGCCGACCTGATCAATAAGAGTCACAAAAAGTGGCATCAGTACAAAGACATTCCCCATAAAGAACATCGGGCGATCAACGAGCAATTCTTTACTCTGCTCGAACCAATACAACAAAAGCTAGAAGAAGAGCAACAACGTAACTATGAGCGAAAACAGGATCTCATTGACCAACTGCAATCAGCCATCGACACGACCGATGACGTGGAGACGCTGGTCGAAAAAACCAAAGAGAGTCAAATAAACTGGAAAGGAATTGGTGTCACCCAGCGAAATGCAGATCAAAAAATATGGAAAAAATTTCGTCGTTTGTGTGATCGGATCTTCTCTCAGCGAGATCAAGCAACCAAGCAGAAACGAATAGATTCCAAAACGGCCCAGAACGCAGCCAAAAAGATCTGCGACGAACTATCAAAGCTACTTGACCAGGATTTCAGCAAAGAGCACTTTCAAGCGTTGCGTTCCGAATACTTCCAGTTAGACAACCCGCCACTGCAGCAAGAGTTCAACAAACTCGTTAATCGAGCAGAGCAACGCATTGAAGAATTATACGAACTCGAAATGGTTAGCGAAATAAAGCGCAAAGCATCCATATGCAACCTGCTCGAAGAGCGCACGTACAATCTCGAGCAGGCGAACGCTGGCTGGCAAAGCGCCATCGCCTTGCCTAAAAGCGTAGAACAGCAACTTAAGGACCGTCTAAACAAGGTTACGGACGAGAATGGCCTGCCTTCAATAGAACGCGTCTGCGTAGAAGTTGAAATGCTAGCAGGTATCGAATCACCAGACTCTAAAGCCATCAGGATGGAAATCCAAATGGAGAAACTTCAAAAGGGTCTTGCGGAGGGTATTAGGGAAGACCGCAGCAAGCAGCAGCAGTTTAGGGATCTTCAACGTTCTTTCTATTGCCTGCCGTCAGCACACCAGGGGTGTTTCGTTGAACGATTCCACACCGCCGAACAGCAATTGGAAAAGCGATTCTCCCTAAGTTAGTAGTACCTCAACTCTGGCACCACCAATCTTTGACTCTTCTATGGAAATAGTGCCGCTGTATCGCGCCACAATCTCAGCAACGACAGCCAGGCCAATGCCTTGTCCTGCTTGATGAGTGTCCAAACGAGCACCACGCCGCAGCGCTGATTCTTTATCACTGATACCCGAGACGTCATCCTCAACAACAATCTGAAGGCTTGCTTTCTCATTAACAGCGGCTTCACATTCTGAAATTTCCAAGGAGACGATACTACTTCCGTATTTGCAGGCATTGTCTAAAAGATTACCCAACAACTCCATCAGGTCGCGCTCATCTCCAGAGAAACGCACATCAGCAACTTCAGCATTGATAGCGATCTCCTTATCGGCATACACCTTACGTATCGCCAGTAACAAACGCTGTACTAGTGGCCGCAATGCAATTGGCTTACGAACGAGCTTGGACGATCTTATTACTGCCCGCTCAAGTTGGTAGGAGATAATCTCATCCATGCGCGCAATTTGCTCATCCAACGACTGCCTGGTGGTGTCTTTTTCAGAGAGACCCGCGGCGGTGCCCTTGATGATAGCCATGGGAGTTTTCAGACGATGCGCAAGGTCGGCAAGCGTGGTGCGATATTTCTCACGCTGCTCGCGTTCGTTCGCAAGCAATATATTGAGATTATCCGTTACGCCTTCAATCTCCTTCGGATAATTTCCCTCAAGATGTTCCCGCTGGCCGTCCTCGATTGCCTTGAGGTCATCGGCCAATCGTTCCAGATGTTTCAAACCCCATCGGATTATGGCCGTCTGGACGAGTACCAGCGTTATCACTACTCCCGCGAGCCAACTCCAGAGGTTGTTTCGAAACGCACCTATTTCAGCCTCATAGGGTTCCATATCCTCTACAACGAAGTACCGATAGGCCGTTTGCTCTGACTCAGACGTTTGCCACAACACTTGATAACCAAGGTAGAAATTCTGCACGCCCAGGGCATCAACGAGCACACCAAAGACAGGCGCACCCGCAGTAAGGGTTTGCGGAAGCTGCTTTATTTCATCGGGAGTGAGATCTGTAGCTGAGGTACTACGCCACAACTCATCCGCATCAGCATTCAGAACAATGCCTTTAAGACCCGAGCCCATGCGATTGAATCGAGGTTCCTGCAGCTCTTCGGCAAGCATGAGATCTCCATCTGTTTCATCACTGACTGAAAGGAGGCCATAAACGTGGAGTAGTAGTTTGTCCTCGACTGATTGCTCTGCACTGCTTTTGAACGCGCTATCGAGAACAGCACCCATAAGACCCAGAAAGATCAGCAACACCAGGCTGGCGGCCGCCAGCATCCGGCTTCTTAGACTATAGGAGTCATTCACCGCGTATCTCCCACAGGAAATCAGGCTTCAAGATTGAATCGATACCCTTGCCCGCGTACCGTTTCGATTGGCTTAATCTGATTCTCAGGATCAATCTTCTTACGCAGGCGGCCTACGAAGACCTCGATCACGTTACTATCACGATCAAAGTCCTGGTCATACAGATGTTCTGTAAGATCGGTTTTTGAAACCACGTCTCCGGGATGGAACATCAGATACTCCAGGAGATTGAACTCATACGCGGTGAGATCAACTCTACGACCTTCTACCTGGACTCGTTTTCCTTTGCTCTCAAGTCTAAGAGGACCAAGCGCTATCTCTGGCTTGAATTGACCAGATGCTCTGCGGGTAAGCGCTTCTAACCTGGCTAAAAACTCCTGAACATGAAAAGGCTTTACGAGGTAATCGTCAGCACCAATCGCAAGTCCATCTACCTTGTCCTGCCAATCGCCTCTGGCGGTAAGAATCAGAATCGGATAATCCTTACCGTCTCCTCTTAACTGTTCAATTATCTCTGTACCCGAGATACGCGGCAGCCCAAGATCAATGACAGCGATATCATAGTGATACTTTTTACCTATATACAGACCTTCGAGACCATCTGCAGACGCATCAACCGTATAACCATGCTGTTCCAGCAATTCAACCAACTGCTCACGCAAGTTATCTTCATCTTCAATAAGCAACAGGTGTTGGGCCATATCGTCACCTACTCAAAAAGATCCCTGCTGACGCCGTCTACATAGATATACTTCACGACGCCAGCTTCAGATAATGTTTTGACCTTGTAAATTGGCGTTCCCCTGCTCTGCTTGAGCTCGATGCTCAAGATTCTACTACCGGGATTCGCGCGCTTTACCATCGCCGCGACCTGCCTATTGGATACGATGGGGCGCTTTGGCTCGCCTACAAAATTTGATTTATCGGTCGAAGGTTTGGGCTTTTCCAGCGCAGCAAAAATCTGATGATGCAGGCGCGACTGCGCCATCACGTGCGATGACGCCAAAACAAAAATTACAACTACAATCCAACGCATCAGTTTCTCCGCGACCGGGTCTTCTCCGCGACCGGGTCTTCTCCGCGACTAGGTCGCCGGCGACACCGCGTCTCTTAACCGAATAGTATCACCGGGGTCCGTCTGTCTGCGAGTGACATAGGTCCGGTTGTTGTATTCGTAATGAACCCTGTATCCAACCAATCGTTCTTCCTGGTAACTCTCGTGAACCACTTCAAAATGCTGTTCAGTCGTATAACCAACTGTGTGGTTGGAATAAGCGTGATTTTGTTTTTTATGAGACCGATGGCCGCTGCCATAGTAATTTCTATCAATATCGTTGTTTACAATACTCTGACCAATCGTCGCTCCCAGGACAGCACCCACCAGTGCACCTACCTGCTTATTCCTCTTTGAATGGCCTAGTGCATTGCCAATCGCTCCGCCTACAACACCACCAAGGATCAACGGTGTTGCCCCTGAGCTGCTCCGCGAAGTTCGATAGTGCTGCGGTGAATTCTGGTGATACCCGCTTCTGTACGCTGGGACCTGACTCTCCCTACACTCTTCACGTGGTACCGACACATGAACGGTCTTCATTATGGGCTCCGCGCCAAGCTCCGTACCGTACCGTATTCATAACTCACGTTAGAACTCGCAAATACCACGTGACTAAACACCAACAGACTTACCAGGACCATGATTCTCATCGTTTCGCATCTCATTCTTATGAAGAATGATCAAAGCGTACCCCGTACTGACTGAATACAAGCTGAACCGCTTTAAATTCAAGTATTTACAGCGCTGATGCCATGGTCTTTATTCAGATGAATCACGATATTGCCCGCATTTTCCTTTAGCATTCGCTCAGTAATGCGCTGGTAATACATGATGAACGTCCTGACTTCAGACTCGCTCATAATGCGTCGACCGGTCGGTATTTCAGACTCCTGCTGCAAGCGCCAACGAAAGACCGCCTCCATATTGGGTACCGCAAGAAATACCGACAGATTGTTGGCAAAGCACCGCTGATACTCTTCTGATACAAGCGCTTGATTGACATAGCGGCGCCATAGAAGCTCAGAGTCCTCTTCTGCCTCCAGAGAATTGACCGGTTGCTGAAGGTCAGCATCCGCGCATGCTTTTGCGCCCCAGCACCACCCTTCCAGAATGAGAACCTGTGGCGGGGTTACTACTCGCTCATCGAGCGCGCGATCATCATCACCTTTATTAAAAATCGGAACGGCGCAGTCTTGCCCTGTCGATAGTGTACTTATCGCGTCTTGTAAGCGCTGAATATCGTGGGTACCGGGAACACCACGCACTGCCAGCATCGGATGAACATCTTCTCGCAGCGCCAATCGTTCGCGACGTGTCAGGTAAAAATCATCAATCGACAGTACTTCTGAAGACAGCGCATAAACCGATTGTAGTACCACGCGAATCATCTCGGTGATGGTCGTTTTTCCACTGCCCTGCGCGCCACCCACACCTAAGGTAATCATTCTATCCCGATAGCGCCCCGCAGCAGCTTCTGCCACGGAACAAACCGCCTCGTAGTATTCCAGTGCCCGCTCTGATCCAATTCCTTTGCGTTCTGCCAACTGTTTGAATGTTTGAAAGAACTCCATTCTGTTCAACTTCGCGACTCCCGCTCAATTTCTCTTCGAAATGGTGGCAATGCATTTTGCAAACGACTTCCGTAACGTTTGGTTACGAGACGCCGATCAAGAATTGTGACTGAGCCGTAGTCGGACTCTGTTCGCAACAATCGTCCGCATGCCTGGACCATCCTTAGCGCAGCATCAGGTAGCATAACTTCCTCAAAAGAGTTGCCTCCCTGGCTTTCTATCCACTCTGCCAGCGTCGCACCAACAGGGTCGTCCGGTACCGCGAACGGGATCTTGCAGATAACTACGTGGTTACAATACTCGCCGGGCAGGTCAATGCCCTCCGCGAAACTGGCAAGACCAAAAATACAGCTGCTCTCTCCTTGATCAATCCGTTCCCGATGGGTTCTCATAATTTCCGATCGCGTCAGTACTCCTTGCCTTAAAACCCGCGTTGAAAATTCCTCATCGAGTAAGGACATCACGCCCAACAGCTGTCGCCAACTGGTGAACAACACCAATGACGCGCGCTCATTTCGGACAAGTTCCGGGATCATCGAGGCAATTTCAGTCGTATGAGCATCCGGTTCACTAGGGTCCATACTCATTGCAGGTATGCGCAAGACACCCTGTTCCTGAAAGTTGAAGGGACTGGGTAACGTAACGAACTGACTATCAGGATGGATTCCGGACCGATTTTTGAATCGACTAAAATCTCCCCCGACGGAAAGTGTTGCAGACGTAACAACCACCCCAAAAGAACGTTCCCACAGAAGTTCCTGCAAGACATCACTAACGGAAATTGGACTCACGTGAAATTGAATCTCAAGCGTTTCTTCTGGCACAAAGACGAGCCAGCGGGCATTCGGTGCTCGATCAGTCGAATCTGACTTACTGAACAACATCCACAATCTGACAGAAGCCTCCATACGAGTGGAGATTCCTGACACCATCGCCAAAAAATACTCCTCTTCGTCAGTTCCTCTATCGTCTTGAAAGTGACCATCCAGGTTATCTTTGATTCCTGTGAAGAGGCCACTCAATTGCTCAAACCGGTGTGCGAGCTGCACCGAAAGATCGCGTATCTCCTGGGGAATAATTCCCATCTGAAACCTGAAAGTAGGCCTATCACCACCGGACGCATCTTCCTCGAAGTCCTGTACTAAAAGACGCATCTCGTTCAACAATGCCATCGTGTCGACAATTGAACGTTCGACATCACCACTAACTGATTTACTGACTATCCCAGCGACCCCTGCCTCCAACTGATGTACAGACGCAGGAAGCTGCTCCAACCACTGTTGGGTTGAGTGCAGTTGCAGAAAACTGGAAAAATGGTTTGTTGCCTTGTCTGGCAAATGGTGCCCTTCGTCAAAGATGTAGATAGTGTCTTCGAGAGCAGGTAGCACTGCTCCACCGCCCATCATGAGGTCAGCCAGCACCAAATCGTGATTCGCGACAATGCAATCTACGCGATGGATCTGCTCCCTTGCACGATAGAAGATACAGTTGTCGTAATGAGAACACTGCCTTCCAGTGCAGCGGGAATGGTCCGTACTAATCGGTGTCCACGTCTGATTACGTAGCTCGTCCGGCCAGTCATCGCGATCGCCATTCCATTCACCTCGACCAAGGCGGTCCAGCATGGTCTGATACAGACTGCGGTCCAGATCTCCTTCTTCATCCGCAAAAAGGGCAAAAGACTGGTCAAGCTCCTCGGTCTGCTGCAACGTCTGATCCAACCGCGCGAGACACAGGTATCGTCTTCGCCCCTTGGCTAGCGCGAAGGTTACATCCAGATTCGCGTGCTTTCGAATGTCTGGAAGATCCTGGTAGGTCACCTGTTCCTGCAGGGCGACAGTGGCTGTCGATATGACCAGTTTTTTTCCCGCTGCTTTCGCCACCGGTAGTGCAGCGATTGCATAGGCAATGGTTTTTCCAGTACCTGTACCCGCCTCCACGACACAGGAATTGACTGGCGACAAGCGCTGTCCATCTTCATCCGTTTCAATACCGCCGAGCGTTCGAGCAATCTCAGCTATCATGAGCTTCTGACAGTATCTGGCCTTGTATCCCTTTGCATCGAGGAGCCGGGTGTACGCCTCCTGAATCTCTGTTTTTAACTGTTCAGAGAGTGCGGAATTGGACTTGCTGAGATTAGACATGCTTCAGAATATTAGCATGATCCCCGATGACCAAGGTTGCTTACAATTCAATTACAAGTCTCGGTTGCAAAGGCGGAGTGATGCTCCCATGATATCTAAATAGTATGAGGGAAAAACCATGAGTGATGAATGCAGGAAAGCCAGCGACCGGCGTGCTTCAGACAGAAGAAACGATGATAGAAGAGTCAATGACCTTGTGACCGAAGTAGAACGTCGTCTGGCATCAAGGCGAAACGAAAGTCGACGAGCAGCGGCTCGATGCCACTAACCCCAACCAAATAGACGCCTCAAGAACCCTCTGTTGAGCTTTTTCTCGCAGGTTTGAAGCTGGCGCGCGTACATATTGCTACGACCTGTAACCTTTGTCGCAACGTCTTTTAGCCACTGTTTTTTCGAAAACGAGCGTTTTCTGAACCCTCCCTGCCCCTCATGGTAAGCAAGGTATAGGTGGTATGCGTCTGTCTTCTTTATTTTATTTTTACGCTGACTTTGATCGTTATACCAGCCAATGAAGTCCATCGCGTCGCCAAAGTCGTCCCGGTCCGCGCCTCTCCTGCCGGAAGACTTCTTGTAGGCTTTCCAGGTCTCATCGGTCGCCTGAGCAAAGCCAAACGCACTTGCCGGTCTTGGCCCTGGAAATATCCACAAAATTTTCTTACGGGGCGGCTTCGCTTTGGCGCGAAACCCAGATTCCTGATGAGCAAATGCCATCATGACGGGGATAGCGGTCCCCCATCGCCTTGAAGCCTTACGCGCCTTTTTGTACCACCCTTTCTTCTCGCCAAAAATGGCACAAATGTCATCCTGGTTTTTTGGTGGGGCTGATGAACATCCAAGTAAAGTTACAAGGCAGATGGTTCCAATTAGAAGTTTAAGCATTATGTTTTACCAACAGTTGTAGTAATTCGTCCTCGGTCATTACTGAAACTCCAAGCGACTGTGCTTTAGTCAGTTTCGAGCCTGCAGCATCTCCAGCAACCACACAGGTAGTCTTTGCAGATACGGATCCCGCGATTTTAGCGCCCAGGGACTGTAATCTGGCCTTCGCTTCATTTCGAGTTAGAGAGGACAGCGTACCCGTGAGGACCCAGGTCTGCCCCTCCAGCACCTGATCCAGTTCACGTTCGGCCTCCACCTCCCAGTGAATGCCACCAGCAACCAACGCCTCTATCAATTGGTCGTTATCCTCATCTTGCAAGTACCTAACTATTTTCTCCGCAACAATCGGGCCTATATCAGAGATTGACTGAAGATCATCGATCGTCGAGTTCCGTAACGGCTCAAGCTCTCGAAAATGATCTGCAAGGCTCTTGGCTGTGGACTCGCCAACCTCTTCTATACCAAGCGAGTAAATGAACCTCGCGAATGTGGTTTCTTTACTATTCTCAAGCGCGGCAAGCAGATTATCTGCGGACCTGGCACCCATCCGCTCCAGCTCGACCAACTGTTCTTTTGTCAGGCCAAACAGATCGGCGGGCGTCTCTATCAGCGAGGCCTCAACTAACTGCTCCACTAGTTTTTCTCCTAACCCCTCAATATCCATCGCCAAGCGGGATGCAAAATGGCGAATAGCCTCCTTGCGCTGACCGCGACAACGACGGCCGTTAATACACTTGGCAATTACCTCTTCACGAACAATATCTGATCTGCACGCCGGGCATGCCGTTGGCAAGACAATCTTTCGTGCGTTCTCCGGTCGCTTATTGACCAAAACCGATACTACCTTCGGTATTACGTCTCCAGCTCGATGAATCACAACAGAGTCACCTACCATCAAATTGAGTCGCTCAACCTCATCCATATTGTGGAGTGTGACGTTGCTAATGGTGACCCCACCAACCTTGACTGGTTCGACACGCGCCACCGGCGTTATGGCGCCCGTTCGTCCAACCTGAAACTCCACCTCCCGTAACGTAGAAATACCCTCTTCTGGTGGAAACTTATGCGCTATCGCCCAACGGGGCGTTCGGGTTAATACACCAAGTTCAGCTTGAAGATCCATACGATCGACCTTGAATACGACGCCATCAATATCGTAATCAAGTGATTCGCGGTGATTGAGGATTCCTTCAAAGAAACTACTACATCCTTCAGCACCGGTACGCACTTCTATCAGCGGGTTGGTTCGTAAACCCCAGGTTTTGAGACGTGAGATGATTTCGCTATGTCTTCCCGGTAACTGACTACCTTCGACGAGGCCCACGCTATAGCAGAACATCGACAATTTTCGTTCCGCAGTCTGCCTGGCGTCCAATTGCCGCAAACTACCAGCCGCCGCATTTCTCGGATTGGCGAAAGTACGTTCACCTTTCGATTCCGCCAGTGCATTCATTCTGTTAAACGCAGACCGAGGGAAATAGACCTCCCCTCGCACCTCAAGTCGGGATGGATAGTCGTCTCCACGAAGTCTCAACGGAATAGATTCGATGGTTCGCACGTTCTGCGTAATGTCTTCGCCGGTAGTGCCGTCACCCCGGGTAGCGCCGCGCACCAGTTTGCCATCCTCATACATCAGGCTTACCGCAACACCATCTATTTTGGGCTCACATGCGAATTCTATGCTCTCGCTAGTTTTGAGGCGCGTGGTGATACGCTTCTCAAAATCCACAACGTCCTGCTCATCAAAAGCATTATCAAGAGACAACATCGGTAGCTCATGGGTGACCTGGGAATGAGAAGTTAGCGGAGTAGACCCCACTCTCTGGGTGGGAGAGTCTTCAGATACAAGCTCCGGGTGCTCAGCTTCCAGTGCCTTGAGCGCCCTGAACAGGGCATCAAATTCAGCGTCAGAAATCTCTGGTGCACCAAGGGAGTGGTAGGAATAGTTGTGGTGGTTTATTCCGCCTCTGAGACGCTCAATCTCAGCAGCGATGTCAGCTTGCCTGGCCACGTTACAAAGTTAAATATTTACGCCGAGTGGCGAAACTGAAAATCGCGAATTTCCTGACGACAGTGTTCAATGGTTTGCATCGTCATCACGCTTCTGGTCTGATCTTTGATAGTCCCACCAAGCTCCTCGGACAAAACAGTCGCCACATTGATTAACTCCTCAAATACGTGCTCAGGGTCCGCCAGTTCATGCACACGCATAAACATGGTAATCCCTGGTGTCTGCATACTATCCATATCGGCCAAATCAAAAGTGCCGGGTTCAACTGCATTAGCAAGACTAAATTCAGAAAACCCATCCTCATTAATGCGATGGAAAACGTTCATGTCGCCAAAGGACATATCGAGATTTACTAACGTTTCGAGCAACTGCTGACCATTGAAAAATTCGTCATCGGCCAGAACGTTAATAACAATAAACTTCTCGGATTGATCAGCTTTGCGTGCTGGCGGCGCTTTCGACGGCGTCCCGCCTACGCTGTCAGTTACACTTACACTCTCGGCCGTATCTGCAGCAGTAGACTCTGCCACCGAATCTGCCGCAGTATCCTCCGCAAAAGTATCCTCCGCAAAAGTATCCTCTGCAAAAGTATCCTCTGCAAAAGTATCCTCTGCAAAAGTATCCTCTACAGAAGTACCCTCTACAGAAGTACTCTCTACAAAAGTATCCGGGAAATGCATATCTTCAAGCGCATCCTCCAATTCCTCTTCAAGTACTCCCGCTAATTCCTCTTCGAGAGCTTCATCGGCTTGCTCCTCGACCGACCTACGTTCAACTGGCTCCATCAGGACTGGTACATCCTGGGAAGAATCTAATTCCGCAGTTTTGATAATGCGCGCACCACCATTTGGCAGTTCGGCTTTAAACAAACTCAGATCATCTACTTTGCCTTCATCCCCGGGTTGAGACAAAAAGTTTTTGTCCAGTGCCATCTTGAGATTGTTACGACTGTTGCGCATTCTCCAATAGCCATGCAGCAGAACAACCACGATGAACACGGGGCCCAGGATAAGTAACCATTGTCTTAAGTCGAATTCCACAATCAATCCACCTCAGACGGCAACCATTGCTACAGCTTCTTC
>MDTB01056082.1_pt1 | contig 33813 bp, 18 predicted proteins | sample 811161 | NCBI WGS metagenome assembly MDTB01 (sample SAMN05326650, study PRJNA326480) | marine metagenome | isolation source: seawater | place: Mediterranean Sea | collected 2009 | reverse complement strand
TTGTGCACATGGATTGATTGGTTTAAAATTATTATATGAAGATTTGTCAGCTTCGACCAACATTAGGCGATATTATGGGAAACCTTAAGCAAGCCCTTGATGAGATTAATCGGGCGAAAAGCGAAATTATTGTTTTTCCTGAACTTTTTTTAAGTGGTTATCCACCGACTGATGACTTATTTTTTGATGAAATTAAATCAGATATTGAGCATGCAATTGACACACTGTTAGAAGTGTCCAAGAAAACACACGCATTAATTATAATCGGAACACCTTTTCATGATGGTAAACACTGGCGTAATACAGGCCTTGCTATTGCGAATGGAAAAATAATGCATCAGCACCATAAAGTATGCCTCCCAAACTATGACATTTTTAATGATACCCGATATTTTGTACCAGGACAGGATATCCAGACATTTTCATGGAACAATCAACAAATTGGATTGTTAATTTGTGAAGACATTTGGGCCAACCGTTACCCAGATCGATATCCACTTGACCCCGTCCAAGAGCTTGCGAAACTGTCAGTTGATATCATTGTTCATTTAACAGCATCACCGTTCGAAAATGATAAATTAAATTCACGACAAAAACAATTGATTCGTTTAGCGAAACAAACAGCGGCCAGTGTGGTTAGTGTGAATCAGGTTGGCGCATACAATGATATTTTATTTGATGGCCAAAGCATGGTGTTTAATCCAAAAGGGGAGATGATCAATATTTTATCTGCATTTAAACCAACATCAACGGCAATATCATTGCATCAGAGGTCTGAAAATAAGCCTCAGCAATTATGGGAAGAAACAATCATTTCAGCGATTTCATTTGGCTTAATTCAATATTTAAATCACACAGGGTTTGATAAGGTGTTGATCGGATTGTCAGGTGGTATTGATTCAGCCGTAGTCGCAGCATTAGCGGTCCATACACTGGGTCCAGACCGTGTGATTTTAGTTGCGCTGCCCTCAGTTTATAACACTGAGGCTACCCAAAATGATGCCATTGAAATGGCCAAACGGATGGGGTGTCGATTAATCACGCAGTCCATTGAAGGTTATCGTCAACAAATCGAACGCGATATGCCAAAGCTATTAATGGGAGATTTAAATGATATTACAAAGCAGAATATTCAATCCCGTTTAAGAGGACTCATTTTAATGGCCATTTCAAATCAATCCGGCGCATTATTGCTTACCACAGGCAATAAAAGTGAGTTGGCCATGGGGTATGCAACACTTTATGGCGATATGAATGGTGGCTTAAATATTATTGGCGACTTATTTAAAACGGAGGTGTTTCGGCTGGCTCGCCATATAAATCAAATGAAAGAATGGATTCCACCATCAATTATTACACGAGCGCCATCTGCTGAACTGGCACCCAATCAGCGTGATGAAGATACGCTGCCGGCTTATGATCGATTGGATCAAATATTAGAACAACGAATTTTAAAAGGTTATTCGTTAAACAAGCTGAATAAATTGAACGATAAAAAAGATGTGCAGTTTGTATTATCACGCTTAAAGAATAATGAATTTAAACGATTTCAATCACCACCAATTATAAAGCTTTCATCAAAAGCATTTGGTCGAGGGTGGCAGTTTCCCTTGGTAAGATGAAATATATATTCGTTATTTTCATCATTAGTTTAAATGTTAAAACATTCGGGGTGTTCGTATCCGATTGCAAGGCGATTAAAAAAGAGATCGATATTTTTAGGAAAATTTCTCCATCCGGAGTTCAAATCTACAAAAATGACTTTGACAATTGTAATATTTTCCAAATTAATGGCTTATCAATTAATGATTATTTTCAAACAGAATATGATACCTTATTGGCCTTGTCATTTATTGCAATTGACCGAAAAATTACCCATCCAAAACTTTTAGATTATCAAATCAATAATAACCGTTGGGATTTATTGTTAATAAATTTAGACACCATTCGAACCTTTGATCAGCAAATTCAAATTCGAGCAGTAAATCATTTGTTCTACAAAAATTTGCCACGTTATTTTGACGCTGAAATAAAAGAGATCTTTAATTTTTTAACTGAATCAGAAAAAATAACGATGTCACAGCAACTGATTCCAATTAATGCAGCTGAAATTGAGTACTTGCTCAAGCGAAATAATTACATTTACGAATTTTGGCCGCTGTTTGATCAAATGGTTTTCATCAATCATTTGCGTGAGTTGTATCCATTTCAATTTGAAAAGCTCAGTCAATTTTGGCGAGAAAAATTAGTGTCGTATTATTATGAAGGAATTGAAGATCAAAACCCATCATTTAAAGTATTATCCAATTTGTTAAATCGATCGGTTATAAATAATCCTGTAAATGGTGCCAATCCATCACTGCAATTTTATTATTTTTTAAAATTAGATTTAAATAATGAAGCAACGGCATTTTTAAATAATAACGATAAGATCATTTTTTTTAATGTCCTACGCTATTTTAAATTTTTCAATTTATCTCAGCAAAACTTTCTATTAGATTTAATTATTAATTTTTCAATCTCAGATATCAAACGATTGTTCAATGATTATTATTTTCAGATGGACAATTATTTAATTCAGCAATTTATTTGGGAGGTTGCTTACAATAATAACTTTAATTGTGAAGAGAATTTAAAAAACCCCATGCGTTTTTTAAAGACATTACCATATCAGTACAAAAATTATTTAGATGTATTAAGTCCAACCATGGATTACATCACAAAAAATGAATCATCATTAACCCATTATTTTAATAATGACCCCACAAATAAAGTGTATGCATCTCGTTTATCCGTGAAAGAAAAGGCCGAAATTATTCGGTTTTACAATGATTTCAAAAAAATTCCATTCAAACAAACCAGTCGATTAATTAAAGAGATTTTCCCTTACATAAAAATAAAATCACATCAGGATTTTTTAGATTTAATTCCTTATATTACCATTGAACAACAATTTGAATTAATTGAGCAAAATAATTTTTTAGAAAAAATGCCAACTCCAAACCGAGCACAATGGAGCCATTGGGTTCAACCCAATTTAGCAAAAATTTATTTTGAAAATTACCCGCAAGAACCCGAAGAAAAAGAGCCAGAAAAACCCAAAAATAAATTTAAGCAATCCAGAAAACGGTCGTTATCAAGATTAAGAAATTAGACCCAAATGCGTTTATGCCACTAAAAATGTTGCGGCTGTCCAACAAATCAGTGCCAAACCTGCGGCATAAGAAGCTGGAATCATTTGTGTTTTTACATGATCCATTAAATCACAGCCGGTACACATCGAACTTAAAATCGTAGTATCTGAAATGGGGGAACATTGATCACCCATAACACTGCCATTTAAAACGGTTGCAAAACAAATCATCAAGTATGCCTTTGGATTTGCAATGCCTGCATTCATTGCAACACTCCATGCGAGTGGTAATGCGAGAGGAAATGCAACCGCATAAGTTCCCCAGCTGGTACCTGTTGAAAATGCAATAATAACAGTTAAAAACATTAAAATAGCAGGGAGTGCAAAAAATGGTATTGATGAACCGAGGAGTTCAACCAAATAAACACCACCGCCGGTTTGTTTTGCAATACCACCAATTGTTATTGCTAGAATCAGTATTACAGAACCAAGTACAACACCTTTCAAACCTTCACCAACACCTTCAATGACTTCAGTAAGACGCATTCCTCGAATGAGCGCCAGTCCTGCAGCACTAATAAAAGCCAAACCAAATCCCCAGCGTACTTTAGGAGAACCCAAAAGAACGAAAGTTCCAATGGTAACACCAATAAGTAAGGCCAGTGGTAAAAAGAAATCAATAACGTGTGGTTTATAGTGGGCAGGAACATCACTGGCTTCAAGTTCTTTAGCCGATAAGGGCTGAGCTTGTTCAGAATCCAGTTTTCCGGTTTCTCGTGCACGTTTAATTGCCTTTTTCATTTGTTTACCAAGAAAGGGCGCTTTATCAAACGATAATAAAAGTGTTCCTAAAATTGCAAAAATTGCATAAAAACTAAATGGAACACTGGAAAAGAAAAATTGAATTCGATCAGTTTCTGTCGCTAAGAATCCAACCCCTGATACAAGCATAAATGCCTGCACATATCCCGGCCATGCATTAAATGCCAATAAACAAGCAATCGGTGAAGCTGTTGAATCAACAATATAAGATAATTCTTCATGACTAATATTTTCTTTATCAGCGATTGGTTTTACAGTCGAACCAACAAGCACAGTACTCATTGTTCCGCCTTGGAAAAAAATGACACCTAAAATCCAAGCGACAAATTTAGCACTTCGTGGACCAGTTACAATATGCTTGGTCATCAACTCTGCAAACGCTTTGGCTGCCCCTGTTCTTGCCCAAATCCCCATAAGTCCACCAAGCAGCCATAAATAAAGTAGCATAATTCCAGCGGCACTTTTGGTTGCCATTGATTGCAATAAGACGGTATCAACAACATCATATTGTTGAAGAAGTAAAGCGCCAACAATAATACCAGAAAATAACGAGGTGACAGGTTCACGGGTTAACCAACAAAGCGCAATAGCAACAATTGCTGGAAGTAAGGACCAAATCCCCCAATGTTGAGCAAGTTTTAACTGATAAATCAGTTCCCTTGGCTCTCCATTAATCAGTTTAGTTTCTTTCACAAATTCAGATTTGGGTAACTGAATTCCATTTGCTTTTGCTACACTTACATTTGCTTTGGTCAGTTGCGCATTCGAAATTGGAATGAGCTGGTTAACAATAACAGGTTTCCCTTTATACAAATAAAATTGTTTCCCTTGATTGTTCGTTTGAAGATCGATAGAAACTTTTTGAACAGAATATTTGGGCGGCATTGTAGCACCGATATAAAGCGCTAAAATAGTAAAAACAGCAAATACTAAAAACGCGGGCTTTTTAAGTGTTCGCGAAAATAGTTTAGAGCCAATGGGCTCTCTTTTTTTATCTTCTTCCATAATTCGTTCATTTGCATAAACAAATGAATTATGATGAGGATCAGCTTTAACAATCGGTTTTACTTTTTTTGACTTTATTTTGTTTGAACCCATAAGTTACTCCATTTCAAGCTTAATTAATATCGTTAACATCGTTGTAAATATTTCATTAGATTATCAAATATAATTGAAGTTGGCCACTTTTGAATCCTTGATTCATTCAAATAAGAATTTGTTTTTATGAGAATCAATGAATTAGTCTTAAACTATTTTGTAGTCGTTTTCAAGCCATTGATCAAGCTGTTGCTTCAAAAAAAATGGTGATTCCCAATGGCATAAATGAGATGACTTTGGAACAGAAATAAATGTGGCATAAGAAAAGTATTCGCTTAATCGTTGGTTCATGCGCTGGTACTTTTGATCAAATTCTCCAGAAAAATAGATCGAAGGCGTATCAACGATTGAGGTTTGAACTGACATGTTAAGGCTACTATAAGTTTTAAGTAGGTGTTGTGTTTTAGCTGCATCAAATGATGATTTTTTTTTGCTTAAATAACCAAGAAAGTTAGAATAATCTTTTAAGGTGTTATAGATGGGAAGATTATACCACCACTTTAAAAATTCGATGGGGGGTAATTTCAATAGTTGCGATGAAACGAATTGCTCAAATGTTTTTTTTAGATAGCGATCTTTTGGATTGAAAAGCGGGAAGCCTGACGAAATAAACACCGCTTTATGAAAAAGTTTTGGATCAGATTGAATCAAAGAATAAAGCAAGCGTCCACCCATTGAATACCCCATGCCCACGATTTCTGCACCGTTAGCATGTTTTTGAATGTGGTCTTTTAACGCTAAAACACGATGATGGTAATCTCCAATGTCATGAAGCTTGTATTCGATCTTCATAATTGCATCAGATTGAGGCACAAGTGTTTCAAGCTCATCTGCACGTCCCAGTAGCCCAGGAAGTAATACCCATAAACGCTCTCTTTTTTCAGTTAAGGTTAGATTAAAATAATCAGACAATGAAGGCCTAAATATAATGTTAATGGACTATAAAGACGTAAATCCCAAGTTTTAAATTCCGTATCATCAATGATCTTATTTAAAAGGTGAAAGAAAATAATTCCAAAAAGTCCTCGGCTTATAAACGCGATGGCCGTTAACCATAAGTAGATGGGCCAAAAAACATGAGATTGTTGAATTGGAAGCAATAGGGTTTCATTTGCAAAAGCGATACTACTTAAAAAAAGTAAAATTGCAACTGGGAATGCCGCCAATGAATGAAATGGAAGGGGACGCCCGTTAATTTTGGGCAATATAGCGGCTTTATTAATGGGCAAGTTCAATGTTAAGTAGACATGGAATAAACTTAAAAATAGTAATACACAAAGCGTTAGAAGAGCCATTTAAATATTCGTTTTAATGATAAACTCTTTCAAATATTTCATCAGCATGTTTGGTGTAAGGGTCAAAACTAAAGAGCTCATTTAATTCATCATCTGAAAATAAGCGTTTTATTTCAGGTTCAGCTTTTATTTTGTCATTAAAAAGTACTTTTTCGTCAAATGCAGCATGTGCATTTCGCTGGACGATTCGGTATGCCTCTTCACGTAGCATCCCTTTTTGAACCATGCGCAATAACAGTTGCTGGGAAAAGAAGACATTGTATGATTTGGAGATGTTTAATTTCATTTGATCTTCATTGACCGTCATGCCTTCAATAACTTTTGTCATCAGTCCAAACATATAATCAAGTGAGGTAGTCGCATCTGGAAAAATAATACGTTCCGTTGATGAATGGGAGATGTCTCGCTCATGCCATAATGCCTGGTTTTCAAGCGCCGTTAATGCATATCCTCTTAAAACACGGGATAAACCAGTGACACGTTCACAAATTATTGGATTCTTTTTATGAGGCATTGCAGACGAGCCTTTTTGTTTTTTAGAAAATGGTTCAAGGATTTCGTTCATTTCAGTTTTTTGCAAACCACGAATCTCAACAGCCATCTTTTCAAGCGTGCCACCAATAATCGCAAGCGTATTTATAAATTCAGCATGTCGATCACGTTGTAGAACTTGTGTTGACACAGGCGCGATATTTAGACCCAACTCGCCACAAACCAATGCTTCAAGTTCAGGGGGCATGTGGGCATAATTACCTACGGCACCTGAAACTTTACCAACATTTGTAACATCTAAAGCGCGTTCCAAACGAAGTTTGTTTCGTTTCATTTCTTCATACCAAATGGTTAATTTTAATCCCAGTGTAGTGGGTTCAGCATGGACACCATGGGTTCGCCCCATGGTTAACGTATACTTGTATTGTTCTGCTTTATTTTTTAACGCCGTTAACAGAATGTCGATGTCACTTAAAAGGATTTGTCCAGAATCTTGTATTAATAAGCTGAAAGCGGTATCGACCACATCAGAACTGGTTAATCCCAAGTGAATAAAACGAGAGTCTTCCCCAACATATTCAGCAACGCACGTTAAAAAAGCAATAACATCATGATGAATTTCAGATTCAATTTCATCGATTCTCTCAACATTAAAAGCCGCCTTTTCTATGATTGTTGCATACGATGCCTCAGGAATATTGCCTAACTTCACATGTGCTTTGCATGCAGCAAGTTCAACATCCATCCATTTTTGAAATTTATTGGTTGGTTCCCAAACATTGCTCATATCTGGGCGTGAATAACGTTTAATCATTCTAAAATTGTATCGGATTTCTATTATAATTTAAAGCTTATTCAGGTTTAATAAAGTTATAGGCAACAGATGCATAATAGATTCCTGTACCGTTAGCTAGCTTATGGTAATTAATCAAGATTAAATCTTCAGCGCCAACAGTGGCTGTAAATTCAGGAACAATTCCATTTTGCCAATGAATCGGTGTATTAAATGTTAATGTTCCTGTTCCTGAATGGGTCACTTTTAAAATCAAGTGACCGGATTCAAATGGTGGATTGATAAACGTCACGTTTCGTGGATTATTATCTATTTCAATATTGGCAATTAAACCCTCTTGCCAATCAATGGCATTGGCCGGGATGGTTTGCGATACTGAAAAATGCAACCCTTCTATTTTAGATTGAGAAATAACAAGATTCTCGGTCGTCGTTGGAATATTTTCAGATGTTGATAAGGCTTTAGCGAGAAAATGTCCTGTGAAATAGCCTGCGTAATCCGTTTTATTCGTTGTTGGTGTCTTCCCATAAACCCCAGCTGAAAGATCGGCGTCAATATAAGTCGACATGATCCCATTCATCGACGTAATTACGCCTGTACTTTCTAACGCAAAATCAACCGCTCTGACAGGGTAGGTGCTGCCATCGTGCTCAAGAATGGAATAAAGTCCTTTGACTTCGTTTGCAGTTGCATCCATTGTGACAACAAATGGTTTTTCTGATTCAATCTCAATGCCAATTTCACCTTCAGCATTCACAGATCGTCGATTGGTACGAATGGGTGTTTCAAACGATGAAACAGTGGAGATATCCGAAATAAGTCCAATATTACTTGATGTCGATTTAATATCTCCGCCATCAGATCTTAAAATATGCCCATTTAATGCGGCATGGCTTGTTTTTAAATTGGCGGCTTGCCCACCCACTTGTAACGATCCTTCGATAATCATACCGTTTGCAGGGGGTTGTGTATTATTGTTTAAATAGGTTTTTCCAAAGCGAAATCCTTCACCCAAATCAATCCCATTTAAACTTGAGCTAGAGCCAATAGCAATGCCAGATTTCACATAGAGGATGTTTGTTTTTAAATCCATGTTTGAAGCAGTAGATGTAAGGCTTGATTTATACGTAGTTTGAATGGCCTGGTCAGTTGTGTTGTATTTTAAAAATGTAAATTCATTTGAACCATGGTCCTTAAGAATTAAAGCCCCATTTGTTACTAAAACATCTCCGGTGGTAATGACCCCTTTAAAATTTGCAGGGATGGTAGACGGGTTTCCAAGAACCAACTGCTTTTCATCAGAATTAAATAAGAATCTGCTGTTTTGACCCATTTTTACAGTGCCATTATCATCATATGTATACAATATGGCCGCATCCATAAAAGCAGTCATTCCAGTACCCCCTTTAGTTATAGAAAGAGGTGTTATTAATTTATCAATACTAAAGCTTGGAATATTGAGTTGTTGTGCTGTGATTGAAGCTGTTGCAATGGTGTTGCCATCAACCTCGCTACTATCAAATTTTTGAGTGAAATCCAAACTGTTTTCACCAAATCGGTCAGCGGGAAAATAACCAGTTGGTGGAGGCTCAAAATCAAGCCAGTCAACACCATTATCTTTAAATTTTGAACCATCGAATGTTGAATTGCCAAATTTCGATTCAGTTATAGCATTATCTGCCAAGTTTTTAGAGGTTACAGAACCACCTTGTATCTTTGATGGTGAAATTGCTCCTGGAGCAAATTTATGGGACCCCAACGATTTATCAATAATTTGACTTGAATCAATAAAGTCCTTGCCTAAGTTTTCGCCTGTAATCGATCCGAGCCCTAATTCACGCGTGGTAATTGAGTTTAAAACAATGTGATCTCCTCCAATTGATTTTGGTGCAAAATCAGCTTCAACTAATTCATTATTTTTAATTTTTGACGTGGTTACAGAACCACTTGGAATATGATCAGAAAGAACGGCACCGTCACTAAACTTTGTACCAGAAATACTGGAATCGACGATATGGCGGGTTGTAATAGACTTGGTAGCAATATGATTTAACTGAATAGCTTTGGATTCAATATGAGAAAATGTTGTGTAGTATCCTATAATCTCAACAGGGATTCCCTGAACATACCTATATATTGGCTCTCGAACCGATTTTAGGGCTTTGTCACCAATCTTATCTGCTATTAATTGGAAGTTTGCCGTTGGGTCGTCAAAGAACTTGGCGTTGGTCACAGAGTCATTAACAAAATGGCGTCCAATAAATACCGGTTTAGACAAAGTACGAGCATTGGCAACAATAACATCAACCGATGTGTTCGTAGTAAGGTCTTGCCTTTGAATACTGCTATCACCAAGGTGCGAACTAAAAATATTTCCGGTTAAAATATGCTCGGTTTTAACAGCATCGGCGTTGATATGTTGTTCATGGATTTGTGGTGAAGGTGTTGATGTTCCTGCGGGGAGCTCATAAACAAAGTACGATTCAGCAATTTCAGTTCCATTCATTGTGGTCGACAATACTTGGTGAGCAATATTTATTCCAATAGCAGCGCCTGTAGCAAAATATTCAGATTCTAACAGTTCAACTTTAATATCCACGGGTTGTATTGCATGTAGGGCAATATTATTAATACTCACATTGGTAGAGTTAATCATATTTAGTCCAATTTGCTGGGTGGTTACAGCTTGATCTGCAAAATGCAAGGTATGAACACTATCCGTAGCCAATTTATTTTCATTTATCGACTGGTCTTCGATATTTGAACCTTCAACATTTGAAAATAGTTTGCTATCTAAATCATTTAAATTTAAATGAGCGGTTTGAATGGCCCCATCAGCAAATTTTTCACCCGATACACTATTTTCAACCAATTTATCAGATCCAATGGAAAAAGATTCAAAATCGGCACCATCTACCGTTCCATCCTGAATCGATGAGTTACTAATGACATCATTTGGTAAATAATTATTGTCATTTGAAATGTAAATATGCAGCGGTGATTTGTTATGCGTTGGTGAGATATTTTTAGTAACACCACCAATGTTTACTTTTAAGTATTCAACCTTAATTTCACCAGATAATAAGTGTCCGTATCCTTCAAAATAAGCGGCTTTTACACCCCCACCAACATGCAAACTATTTGGTGTAGAAAGCGGTGCAATATTAATGCCAGTTTTCATATTGAGTCCGACCATAAATGAATTATGAACATTTGCTTTAAACCCATTGGTTTGACCATCAAGATCCCACATAAAGGAATGATCACCCAACGGCGAAGAAGCCAATCGTCCGCCTGAAAAAGTTGAGTTATAGTTTGTACCAACATTTGACCCACTAAAAAATATGTTGTCTTTACCTGTAGCAATAATGGATCCATTTGAGCTAAAGAAAATATTATTGTCTCCGGAGTCAGAAATTCCACCAGAGGATATGACAACGTTATCTTTATGACGAATATCTGAATTAATCCCTCCCACGTTAATCGAGTTTTCTCCAGAAACAAGTGTTCGTACATTTTGTGTTGGATAAGCAATATTAATTGTATTATCACCGGAAGCAACAACATCACGTCCGAGCGCAACAGAATAGTTTCCTAAATTTTGAAACATGGTACTAACTGAGCTGCCAACACCAATACGAAGTGCACTCGGCTTAGCAGCCCACATGAAATAGTCCCCACTGCTTATTATGGAAGGGGATGCAGTTGAAGCATTTCCTAAAAAAACAACATTTCCTGATGTGACAAGATTATCTATTGGCTTTTTTTCATGAATGCCAATTTTTCCACTTGGGAGTATAACAAGCAATGGCGATTGGATATTATTTTCTGGGAATAGTGAATGCCCAGTAAAAACACCACTTTTATCAAGACGACGCCATTGATTATTTACATATCCTTCAAAATATTGATCTAGTCGCATCACCCCAGTTGCACCTGCTGTTGTATTTCCAACTCGAATCGTTTGGCTTGGATTAAATTCAGTTAATAACAGTATGTTTTGATATCCAAAAAATCCATTCGGGCTTAATGTAAACAAATCACCATTTGTACTTTTTATGTTAAATGTAGAATTGTATTCCATGAGTCCAGATTTAATTACCATGCTATTTGTTTTTAATGAATTGACCTGGCTATCCTCACGAAATCGCCAATCCTTTGATTGAATAATCAAAGGGTGAGATGTTGAGTTTGATTCGATAGAAAATGGTTGTGTTGAAATTAGTGTTCCTTCAAGAGATGGATTAAAAATTGCCGAACTTTTTACAGTTAAGTTATTTGCAATATAGGCGTCTTCAATATTGACCATTTCTGAGTTCCAGGTTCCACTTGTAACCGTCCCAACACCATCAATAGACTCATAAATTCCAATTAGATGCTCTTTTTTAACAGTACCAGTAGAAAAATTCGACGCATTTAAACTGCTAACCAGTGGGACTTCACCTGTGAAGCGAGCTTCTAATGTATCTCGAACGGTCAATAATGGATCAACACCAATATCAGTATTGATCCGATTTTCTGTCACTCGAAAATTACCACTAACATGTAAAAATGCTTGCGGCTCCATGGTGCCAATGCCGACAAATCCCTTGTTATAATAAATTCGTTCAGGGTCCAAAACTCGGGTCCAACGAATATAATCAAGATTTGATAAATTTGATGCGTCACCTTTAAATGAGGTTGCTCGGATACTTCCTCCAACATGAACACGATCTTTAATATTGGTTGTACCAATGGCAACATTTAAACTGGGTTCATGAAATTTAATCAGATTTTCATCTAAGAATGAGCGCGTTGATACAGAGGATCGACTTTGAATGGTTCTACTTAGTGAATGAATTGGGAGATTCATCACTTCAGACCCTGTAAATGAGGCAGGGCCCATATTTAATTTTGAAACGGTTTTAATTTTAGATCCTTCAATGGTAATTCGGGCTGTTAAAATACTGGTTTTAAAATGATCAATTTCTAATTTATCGGTCTCATCAACTGTAACGGTTAAAATACCCAAAGTGACAATAGAGACAAACGTCTTTTTAAAAACAACCGTTTTATCCGGTTTTAATAACTCAAATGTAATATCGTAAATGCCACTTAAGGGCAATGGTTTATTATTGGCATCATTAATGGTAATGAATGTTTCCATCGTAAATGTAGTTGGAACTGAATAAGCAGGAACGGTTAAAAAACAGGCAATGAAAAGTAATCCCAAAAGAATCGTTGGCGCCCGAGATCTTATCATTGTGCTTTAAACTCCAATGGTTTCAATCCATAATATGTGATAGCAGAAGCTGTTTTTTGAAAGAAAAATGCATAAATATAGGTTGAGTTTTGATTTAGAGCGGCATCCGTTGATGGCGGTGTACCGTTTTCCCATTTAATATCAGATGAATTAAACGATATTTTGCAATTTGCATTTGAAGGCTTTATAACAAGTTTTAGGACATAACTGCCTTCCTTTGTTGGGTCTGTAAATCCCAGAGATGTTGTTGAACTGCATGCGAGGTTTAATTTATTACCTTTATTCCAATCAATTGTGGTTCCAGTTAAATCATGAATTAATGTATAAACTCCTTTTTCAAATTTAGCATTTCCTTTCACATGAAGTGCGGCATCAGGTGTTTCATTTGGCAATAATCCAACACCTACATCACCCGTGATTCGAACAGGGCCATCAAAGTAAGCGGCCCAATTTTTTTTACCGGCTACAACAGGTGCAGATCCAAATACTGATGCTGCGTAATCACTGCTTAACTTTGCCAAGCCCCCTGTAACAAGCAATGTCCCATTGCTATCTTTCAGTTCAGTTAATAAGCCAGTTGAATCATTTGCTGACGCATTCTTTACAACAACATAAGCGCCGGCGTTTCCTGTGGAGGTTAATTTCATACCAATTTTACTAGCTGAAACTTCAATTCCCGTTTCCGAGTTTACGGATTGAATTCCAATTTTACCGCCAATTCCTTTAATTCCAATCCCTGAATTGGTATCAGTGCTCTCCCCAATAATTCCTTTGGCCATGATAGAACCACTGACATCAAGCGCATGTGCAGGTGTTGCAGTACCAATACCAACATTGCCCTCGACTATCAGACCATTGTCTGGTGCTGATTTTCCGACAAAGCCTGCACCAATCGACATGTTTCCAGAAACATCCAGTTTATTCGTTGGAGATTGGACCCCAATACCAACTTTATCTGCAACAAATAGTTTATTGGTTTTTAATGTTCCTTTAGGTTCAGTATTAGCATCAATCGATTGTCCAGCTGCAACATCTGGACCAACAATAATAAAGCCCGTGCCCGCATTCTCACCAAAACTAATGGAGTTATCCATCGAACCAAAATAAACCCCACCGGTAGTAAGTAAATTACCACTGACATGCAATGCAGCGAGTGGTGTTTCAATATTAATCCCAAGGCGTTGGTTTGCATTGTCCCACGATAATTTTGTTTTATCGCCACCCAGTTTTACATTTGCACCATCTTGTACACCCATAATAATACTACCTGATAATGCATTTAAATCGGCTTGTGTGAGACCGGTGCCACCTTTATCGGGGGCCAGCGTTCCATCAAGCGCATTGGTAGAAATTGAGTTGTTAGCTAATTTAGATGCTGTAATCGAGGCATCAATAATTTTTGAACCAGGGATCGAGCTTTCTTTTAATTTACTACCGGGAATAGAACCATCAGCAATAGAACTGGTTGGAATTGGAGCCGTTGTTATTTTTGACCATGGCACTGAGCCATCTGCGATATTTCGAGATGTAATAGCATTATCTGCAATATGTTGGTTTTGAATCGCCCCATCAGAAATTTTATCTGATGTAATCGATCCATCGGTGAGTGCAGTTGCAGCAACAATGGTATCATCTTTAATATCCGCAGAAACAATTGATCCATCGACAATATTAACAGAGGTGATAGAGTTGGGCGCGATATTACTAGACGCAATCCCTCCAACGGCAATATTTTTTGAAGTAATTGAATTTTCAGCTAACATGGTGTTTGGAATTGTATTCAGTGCAATATCAGCGCTAACAATGGTTCCATCTTTTATATGTGTACTTAAAACAGCGTCATTAGCTATTTTTGCGCTTGAAATTGCATTGTTCTTAATATTAATTGAAACAACTGCTCCATCTGCCAATTTGGAACCATCAATTTGCCCATCAAAAATGTGTTGTGCCATAATAGCATTGTCTTCGATGTGATCTGAATTAATCGTTCTTCCAGGAATATGTTCACTACGGATTGAATTATTCGCTATTTTAGCTGAAGTAATTGAATTATCTACAATGTATGAGTTGATAATGACATTATTATCAATGTGCGTACTTGTGATCGCATTGGATTTGATATGGCGACTTTCGATATTTCCATCAACAATATGATTCGAATAAATGGCATTATCTGCGATATTTCGACTGGAAACTGTTTTTTCTGCAATATGTTGAGATTGGATTGCGTTGACAGCGATATTATCAGAAATAATCGTAGCTCTTGCAATATGATGGGCTTGAATGGCATCGGCATCTATATTAATAGAGGCGATCGCACCAAGGCCGATATCTTTTGAAGTGACAGTCCCATCAACAATCCGAGAAGAGTCAATGGTATCAATTGCTATTTTTGCATTCGTGACTTGATTTGCGGCAATATGATGGGTTTGAACTGAATCTGGGGCAAGGTTTTTTGAGACAATGCTCGCATCTTTGATATTAGTAGAGGTGATAGCATCGCTCTGGATTTTATCAGATGTTATTGCCCCATCTGCTATTTTGGAATTTGTAATCGACTTTTCTTGTATCTTGTCTGCCGTAATCGCTAATTGTTTTATTTTATCACCGGTAATAGCGTTATCTTTGATATCAATAGAGGTAATTGAACCGTCAGCAATGGACAATCCGCTGACGGACCCTTCTGGTAAATAACCATTAGCATCACTGACATAAATACTATTTGGAGACGCCGTTGTCTGAGGTGCAAAACCATTTAAACGGGTTGCTGAAATATTAAATAACCGACTACCATCTCCTTCAAAATAAGCCGCTTTTAAAACATTACCAACACTCAGTGTGATATTTTTACTTGGTATTGTTCCGATACCGACATTTCCTGTTGCATATATAATAAATTGCCCATCTCCTGATGAACTAACAGGTGTATGCCCATCTGAAAAAATGAAAGTGCCTTTGTGGGAAATAGTAATGTTTTTTCCCATAGCAACATTGTAATCACCTGAAATTAGATTGTTTGAACCCCCAAATATAGTAGAATAAGTTCCAGTAATTTTATTTGATTGGCCACCAATAATCGTACTATAGGATCCTGTGTCGATGACATTGCCACCACCTGAGGCTGTTCCTCCACCTATAATCGTATTAAAGTAGGATTGTTCTTTTATTTCGTTATTGTATCCACCAAGAATAATGCTACCTTCACCTTTAGCAATATTCTTTTTACCACCTAAAATAACCGTATGCTCACCGCTAGCGAGTCCACTATTTCCAAATACAATACTGTTTTGACCAATATTAACATCATCCCATTGATCTGATTCAACATAACCAGAGCGAAAGGCCGTTTTCTTTGGGTACCAAAACATTCGAGTTCCTGTTCCTTTAGTGACCAAGTCTGGCAAATTGGATCCAATGGATTTTCCATTAAAAATAGCGTTGCCACTAATAACCAAATGGTCTGTGATGTTTTGGCTTGGAATCCCACCAATCCCGACATTTCCTGAAGAATTAATATAAATAAGATTTTTAATTTGATCGCCTTCAGAATGAAGGGCATGGGAATCAAAATTCGCTTCATAATCCAATTGAACCCATTTGCCTTCACGATACCCTTCAAATTTATCATCTTTAAATCGAATCACACCGGCTGTTGCAATAGTAGAATCGCCAAGTTTAATACCACCGTTTACATCAAAGTTTGTTGCAGGTGAGATGGTATTGATCCCAACTGAACCTGAGGGGGAAATAAATAAGCCAAGTTTTGTTTTCGGTTTAATTTGGAGTCCTTGGGAGGAATCAACTTCGATCACACTTCCTGAGACAAAAATCGTATCATTAATTTGCATTGAACGAACTTCAAGGTCTCCTGCACTTGAAATTTTCCACTGAGGAGAAGTCAGCGCCAATGTTTGGTTTCCAGTAATTGTTGTCGGTCCAACCAATTGCATATTTCCTGAAATGGTATTGGTGCCTTCAATTTTTGCACCATTTAACGTTAAAATATTTGCAATATATTGATCTGCAATTTCACTGCCTTTCCAAACACCAGATGTGATGGTTCCTAATCCTGTTATATTGGAATAATTCCCAGATATTCGATTGGTATTCAGTGTTCCCTGATTAATTTGAGATGCATTCATATTGGTAATTCCGGAGCCATCACCTTTGAGAGCCACAGCATCAATCAGTCCACCAACAGCTAAGTTTCCACTTATGATGACATTACCACTAACATCAAGCAGTGCACCTGGCGCTTTGGTATTAATTCCAACATTACCAGAGGTGTAATAAATGTTTTTAGTAACCGTTGGGTTTCGCAGCCAGGTTAGACGGTCATCAGATACTTGAATGTTTGTTAATTGAGATCCATCCCCAAAATAAGTGGTTGCATTGACAGTCCCACCAACATCAAGTGTGTATATCGGTGATTTATTATTAATCCCAATACGCGTATTTACAAAGTCAAATTTCATGAGTTGTTCGTTGTAAATTTTTTCAGCTTTTGTAGCAATTTCACTATGGAACGAATAGGGGACAGATTTTAACGCAATAAATTCAATCTTTTGCGCATCGCCATTTATGTAAGGAGTAAATCCAATCCGAAGATTATCGTCATTAAAGACTTCTGCATTTAAAGAAACGGATTTTCCAAGAATAGCGATAAAACTACCATTATTAATTTTCATACTGTTAAAGGTTTCAATCCATATTGGGGGATCATCAACATCATATTTGTAAATCCCAATTTTCATTTTAATACTGCCTGAAAAGGTGCTTGAGCCGCCAATAGATACATTGGCTTGAACCAATAATGTTGTTGGTGTAGTGGCCGCAAAAGAATGCGCTGAATTTAAGATAAAAAATAAAATTAAAATGAAATACAACCGTTTTATCATAAATGTTCCTAAATTAGTCAAATATAGCAGTGACTATGATTACCTTAGTTTATTCCCAGTTTATGTTACGTTTAAACATCAATTAAACCCCCGAAGAGTGGTGGTGATCAGGTTAGATGAAAGATTGGAATTGGGTGAAAAGAAAGTTCCTTTGGCTTTTTTTTGATTTTTATTTCTTTTTTAAATTACTATAAGTAAATGGATTCCCATGTGGCTAATTTATTTCAATCCAATAATTTCCGGGACTTAATTGATCAGTATGATAAGAAAAAAGATCAACTCTCACCAGTTTCACGTTACTTCCTATCAATTGCATATCTATTTGAATCGTCGTTTGAAAAAGCACTGGAAATATTGCTTAATCTTGTCAAAACATCAAAAGAGCTTCCTGATATCCATTGCTATTTGGCATTAACGCATTTGCGTTTAGGTGATTATCAAAAAGCAAAGCGTGCAATTAATAAAGCATCACCACCACATTCAACACTTTACTACGAAACAAATATTGAAATAGCGATAAAGTGTGGACAAGTTAATCGAGCGATGCGCTTAATCAATGCGTCGAAAAAAGAGAATGCTTATTCAGTAACAATTGCAATTAATGAGTCTGTCATATTAGTATTTAAGCGCAAAACTACCGAAGCAAAAGCACTATTAATTCCACTAATTGAAAAAGATCCTTTTAATCAAATAATTTACGATAATTTAATTCGAATTTTCACATCCACCAAAGAACCCTCAAAAAGTGAAGCGGTTATGAAGCAGTATTTAGCAAAATTTCCAGAATATTTTCCGTACTTATGGCATTTAATTGGACTTTATGCCGGTCAAGGACGAAATGATGAGATCAAAAATTTAATAAAGCAAATGAAAAAAAATGGTGTAAAGGATGTGGGGTTAAGAGAAGTGATGGGGATGTCTTCTTTTTTTGAATCAGAAGCCGCCATTGAGAAATTTAGAACATTTGCTGAATCTCAGCTTGATCTTGCAATACATAAGCAAGTCGAAATTAAACGGCCAGATTTGAGCTATCGTGCAACGCCTTTTTATTATGCCTATCACCAACAAAATAATCGCAAGCTATTCGAAAAAATCACCCAAATTTTTAAGCCAGGTTTAATCGAGCCGCCAGCATTAAAGCCTCGTCCAAAACGAGAGCGGCCAAAGATTGGCATAATTTCTCAACATTTTTATAAGCAATCCGTCATGGATTTTTATTTTCATACAATTATAAACTTGCCCAAAGACTTTCATTTAACCATTATAAATATTGATCCTGTTTTTATTGATGATGTCACAAAAAAAATATACAAAAGAGCAGACAAAGTATTGCAACCAAGTGTTTCGCAAAGTGAGTTAATTCCTTTAATAAATAGCGCATCTTTTGATGCAATTATATACCCAGAAATCGGCATGTCACCATGCATTTATTTTTTGGCCATGCAGCGGTTATCACCAATACAAATGGTATTGATAGGTCACCCTGAAACAACGGGAATGACAACCATTGATTATTATGTAAGCTGGAAAAGTTTTCATGATCAAAATGCTCAATTACAATTTACAGAAACATTAATTCAATTAAAAAAGTTCCCAATTTGTTATGATTATCCTCAAGAAATTGACCACATAAAAAAAAATACAAAGGCTTTAAAACTACCTGAAAACCAAACCTTATTTACCATTCCCTTATTATTATTTAAAATTCAGCCAGTGTTTGACCAAGTGATTGTCAAAATTATAAAAGCAAGTCCAAATCATTCAATCATTATGGTTTGTTATAATAAGCTTGAAGTTAAAATCAAAGAGCGTTTAAAAAAGCAATTAACTGTGAAAGAACTTGAACGCGTTCTATTTAAGTTGCCATTTAAACGGCGCGATTATTATGCATTAATGAAAAAATCAGATGTCATTTTAGAGACATTTCCGTTTGGTGGGGCCAATACCGTTTTACATGCGATGGCTGCAGGAACTCCGATCATTTGCCTAAAGAGCAATCAGCTAAAGGGTTCATTTGGAACAGGGTTTTATGAGTGGCTAGATGAAACTGAGTTTATTGCTTCAACGATCGATGAGTATATTAATTTAGCAATTAAGACGGCAGCGAATCCAGCCATTAAAATTAAGTTTAATGAAATCATTCAGACAAAGAAGTCTAAAATTTTTGGTAATATGTCGGGTGTGAAAGAATTTTACAAATGGCTCCATTCTCTGAATCTAAATAAAAGAGAATTATAAAAGTTGAATCCGATTAAGTCAGTGTAATTGCCTGATTTTCAATAATTCCACCGCCAAGGATTCGATCACCTTGGTATAAGACGCAAGACTGCCCAGGGGTAATAAAAGAGAACGATGACGCAAGTTTAATTTCAGCTTGTCCATTACCTGACGTAAGGACTTTTGCTTTAATCGGGGTCATTAAATAACGTAACTTTAACTCAACGGTTGTGTTTTTAAGGGGGGTTTCGCTAACCGTTGTAAATGTATGAAGATGAATGGTTTGTAATTTTAACGAATCTTTATCACCAACAAATACTGTATTGGTTTGGTCATCAATTTTTAGCACATAAAGCGGGGTGTTGTATGAAATATTAAGTCCTTTTCGTTGGCCAATCGTAAAGTTATGAATACCAGAATGCTGGCCCAAGATATCACCATTTATATGTTGAATATTTCCAGGGCGTAAATCAGATTTATCTAAACGCCCTTCAACAAAGTTCCGATAAGATTTTTGAGATACAAAACAAATTTCTTGGCTATCAGGGCGGTTCGCATTTAATAAGCCAAGTGCGTTTGCTTTTTCTCGAATTTGATCTTTAGTATATCGTCCAAGTGGGAAAAGTAGTCGCTTTAAAGTGGCTTGGTTTAACATGTACAAGAAGTACGACTGATCTTTACCTTGATCATTCGCCGCTTTAATAAATCTTGTGTCACTACCTTTGGCTTTCGTAATTTTGCAATAATGCCCAGTAGCTACATAATGAGCGTTTAAAACATCAGCACGTTTCAAAAGTTCATCAAATTTAATAAAACGATTGCATTCAACGCATGGGTTTGGTGTTTGGCCGAGTTTATAAGTATTTACAAATGGATCAATAACTTTTTCTTTAAAGATATCGCGTGAATTAATAACATAATGTCGGATACCCAGTTTTTGGCAAACGCGTCGGGCATCATTAACTGCACCTAAGTTGCAGCATGCGGATTGTTTTTGCTCTTCAAAAGGAAGCAACTGCATGGTAATTCCAATGACCTCATAGCCACGTTCTTTTAAGATTGCCGCTGTAACAGATGAATCAACACCCCCGCTCATCCCAACAATTACACGTTTTTTATTCATGTCTGTATTATATCTGATTTGAAAGGTAATTCAATTGAGTGTCTCACAAGATTAACGGCCAATTCCACATCATTTTTAAAAGTATAAAAATATATTAATTGCAGTGGTTTGAATCTGCCAATTTTCATTAAGCGACTGAAATGGCTGAAATGTTGTGCGTTGCGTTATAATTTCAACACCATATTGAATGTCAAAAAAAATGGATGGCTGTTTCTCTTGATTTTTTAGTCGTATGCCATAGAAAATGGATTTATTTTGAAAAGGGTTTTGAATATTATAAACGCTAAATTGTTGGACATCTGACGGTATACGGTATGTGTTGGTTTCTGTTCCAAGAATCAATTCTACATTAAGCGACGCTATAATTGGGCCGCCAAATCGCAATAAAACACCATAGGGATTACTGAGTAAAAGCACATCAACGGGTTCAAGACTAATAGAATTTTGACCTTGAATTAGGTTCGAGTTCATCAGGTTATAATATAAAACGGGTGTAAGAAATAAATGGTTAGCCATCTTGAGTCGATAGCCGCCTCGAATCGATACGCCTGCAGAGTTCATGTCAATTTGATTAGTAATTTTATATCCTGATATTGTCGCCTGTTGAAAAACTAACGCAGGCTCCAAAATATAGTGATTCACATGATCAACACTAAATCCATTTTTTGTGATTAAAATAATACAAAGTAGCTTAAAAAATAATCGCACAATCATTCCTAATTTAATTTAGTAATGATTATCGTTATGCGAAATGAAATAATTTCAAGCTATTTTTTTATTAATTGATCGCTGAGTCTTAGGTATTCAATGCGCGCTTGATGATATTGAATCATCCGAGTAAGTTCCATATGTTGCGCTTGAATCGATTGATTTAATGATTGAATGTATTGGTTCAAAGTCAAGGAGCCCAGGCGGTAATCTTTTCCATCTTGGGCCAAGATAGCGGTTGAGAGTTTGCGCTTTTCTATTTCAATGCGATATTGCGCTTGGATTAATTTGAGCTGCCCAATAAGAGAAAAAGTGTCTTGGCGATATTTAAATAGTGAAGCATCGACCTGCAATTTTGATTGACGCAAGTTTGATTTCGCAACAAGGTCAGCATACATTTTTGATTCATTGGGAAGTGATAAGTCAATTCCCAAACCAGTTGTAGCGTAAAGTGTTTCTGAGCTTACATTACTGACGGTTCGAACTTCATTGTAAATACTTGAATCCAGCGAAATACTCGGAAAAAGTTCATTTGCTGAAATTTTTTGTCGATTGATATTAACGTCATTTACCAATGCAAGTGCGACAAGGGATCGGTTTTGAGTTGGGGGTCGAAATGTCGTAATCGTAAGTTCTTGAACCACTGGAACGAGTGGTTTGGTTTCATTGATTAACTGTGAAACATGGTACCACTCTTTGTTATGATTAAGTTCAGCTTCTTTAAAAATACCTTGCTGAGTTAGAAGTTGAAGCTTTATACGATTAACATCATTTTTAGATGCGACTCGGCGTTTATATTTTAAATTTATTTCTTTTTGAAGTAATTCAAGATTTTTTAAAATGGTTTTCTCCAGGTACATTCGTTTATAAGCGCCAGCCCAACGGTAATAAGATTGATATAAAGTTGCAACATAGTCTTCCAATGCCTCCAGTGTTTGAAGTTCAATAATCTGTTTTTGTAAACGAACATTCGTTAAATTTAAACGATTATTACTACCGAATGCATTTTGCAGGAGGTCTTGTGAAAAAGATGCCCCATAACTCTCAATTTTAAAATTAGATCCAGCGTAACGTTTATTTTGATAGTAAAGGCCAATATTTGTTCCTGTTGGGTATAAAAGTTTTCCAATAGTAACAGTTGTATCGGGAATGCTTTCATTGTTTTCAATATCAAAACTTGAGCCTATTATAACAGATGTTACTATGTCTGAAACGGCAATGCTTAAATCAGCAGCGTGTTTTTTCGAGATTCCATCTTCTAAAATCTGTTGATAAGACGGGTTATTTGCAAGGGCTTTAGCAATGAATTGCGTATCAGTAAGTTCGTTACAAAACGCTGGTGTACTAAATAAAAAAACAATAAAAAATACATTCAAAAAACGACGAGGATTTACTTTGGTCAAAATTTTTCGAAAGTCTTGTTCACAACCATAAGCCATAGGGACCAAAAGCAAGGTAACCAACATGCCACCGACCAAGCCCCAACCTAAAGATAGCATCATTTCAGAGAGCATTGCATCGAATCCACCAATCCCATAAGCAGTTGGCATCACACCCGCAACAGTTGTAATTGTGGTTAATAAAATAGCACGGAGACGGGTTTTCGAAATAACAGCAATTTCAGACAAAGCCTGACTTTCTTTGAAGCGATCCAGGCGAACGTAAAGTACTATCGCATCATTGACAACAACCCCAAGCATTCCCAAGATGCCGATCATTCCAAAAAAACCAATGGTTGATTTTCCAATAATAAGAAAAACCAAAATCACGGACATAATACCAAACGGCAAGATAAATAAAATTCGTAATGGCTTGATTAATGATTGAAACAATAAAACCAATATAATGTAAATTCCAATGACCGTTATTAAAAATGAGAACATAAACTCACGTTGACCTTCACGAGAGTCGATAATTTCCCCATCAAAAGATAGGATGACACCCGGGGTATTCTGTACGATGGACGGAAAGATAGTGGTTTCTATGCTGTTCGCTACATCCAAAGGTGTTTGCCGTGATTTGGGCTTTAAATCTGCAAAAAGTGTACTAATTCGGTAGCCATCCCGACGATTAATTTCAACAGGTTTTTGAACTTTTATCAACGAAACCATTTCAGAAAGTGGAACCAAATAACCTTGATTATTACTTATTTTTAAATCCAAGATATCTTTTAGGGGGCGCGATTGGAAATTTTGATAACGAAGTTTATATTCAATTGGGTCATAGTTTCGTTGTATATCAAAGAGTTGTATACCGCCCATGGCAGTTCGCAAGACGGATGCTAGCGTTGTTGTGTTTACACCCAAGCGTTGTAATTCATTTTGGTTTAATTCAATTTCAATAACAGGTTGAATAAATGCTTTTTTTACTTCAACTGAACTAACGCCATCCAAATCATTCAATGCTTTTTTGAGGACTGAAATAGCATTGGCTCGATCCGTATCATTATTCGATTGAACCTTTATTTCAATCGAGCTGCCAGATTGTTGGCCCCAGCGCGCTTTACGAAATGATAAATCTTCAAAGCGTTCATCATCAGCTAAAGGTGTTTTTAAGCGTGAAATTAAATCGTCAGCTGAAACGTCGCGATCATTGGCTTCTGGAATTTCAATGGTGATGTAAAATGCATTAACATTTTGTTTGCCGCCAAAACGTTGTCTGGCAATCTGAGTTACATAACCCAAATTATAATTCCCCAATTCTTGAACAATTGTTTCATCAACAAAACCTAATGATGTTGCTGTTTCATTTAATGATGTCGCGCCTTTAACTTTTCCTGAAATCACAATTTCCCGTGATTCATCATGGGGAAACATCACAAATTTAATCCGAGATTTTCCAACAAAAACAACCAAGACCATTAAGCTTATAAAGCCGATTAATACCAGCCAGCGACGATGAACCAAGCGAGTAATTAAGTTTTCATACCGGGTTTCTAATTTTAAAAACCATGGGCGAACTTTACGCTTTTTAGGTGGTGAGAGTTGCAGGTGACCGGGTAAAATGAAAAACGACTCAATTAAACTTGCACCCAACATTAAAAAAAGAACAATTGGGATAGGTTTTACAAAATCACCAAAGCGATTATCAAACATTAAAAGGGGAACAAAAGCCATGCAAGTTGTTGTAACTCCTGCAATAACAGGCATCATCATTTCTTGAACGCCTTTTATTGCAGCTTCTTTAATTGATAGCCCGTCAAAATAACAGCGATAAATATGCTCGGCAATAATGATGGCATCATCAACAACAATTCCAAGAACAATAATGATGGCAGATAGTGTTATTCCATTAATTGTAAGTCCAAAAAAAAGTGCAGCAACCAGTGTGAATGCAACACAAAATGGCAGGCCAAGGGCAACCCAAAATGCAGATTGACGATTTAAAAAAATAACAAGTGCAATCAATATAAACAGAAAACCAATTAATCCATTGGTTGCAATAATACTTAACCGATTTCGCAAGGTCGTGGACTCATCGTTTAAAACAACCATTTGAATGTCTGGAGATGTCAAATAAATGGACTTAAAACGCTTTAATTCTGATTTTGCAACATCAATGGCGGTTAAAATATCGGTCTCAGATGATTTCACCAATTCCAATAATATAGCTTCGTTTCCATTCACTCTTGTCATCGAGTCTTTTCGTTCAACAGTTTTCTTAACGGTTGCAACATCTTTTAAATAAACATCACTCTCAGAAAAACTACGATTTAGTTTTACATTTAATAATCGTTTCATGGACGCTAATGATTGTTTAATTCGCACCGGTGTCCATTGCTTATCAAAGGTTTCTCCAACAGGGACTTGCCGATGCGCATCACGCAACGTTGAAACAATACCATCAACGGGTAACTTGTGTTGATTCATTGCCGTTGGGTCAAGATCAATAAGCATGAGTTCAGACAGGTAACCATTAAATCGAACATCAGAAAAAGCTGCATTATTGACTAAGAAGGCTTTCATTTGACGTGAAATTGTTTGCAGTTTAAATCGTTTTTCATTGGTTAATTCAACGTCATCTTTAAAATAAATACCAACATCTAAAATTGCCTTTTTAGAGATATCAAACAACCAAACAGTCGGATCATTTAAAACCTCGGTTGGTAATGAAACGGCTGAAACTGCATCCGATATATCATTTTTAACATCTTGAATATTAACATCGCGGTCAATTTCAATCTGAATAGAACTTGATCCAAGTGAAGATGTTGATTGAATCTGGCGAATACCTGAAACCGATTGCAAGCGCTGTTCCAATGGAATGGTAATGTCCGCTTCAACATCTTCAGCAGCAGAATTTGGGTAGCTGGTTTGTACCATAATGGTGCGAAAAGTGATGTCGGGGAACTCTTCTTTTTTAATGGTTTGATAACTGAAAATTCCAGCAATGAAAATGATAATAAATAGACTGTTGGTTAATAAATGGCGATCTAAAAAGTAATTTACCAGACGATTCATCATAATTGACCTTTGAATGAGTTGATTGATTTTTTATAGAATTCCACTAACTAATCATATCGATAAAAACACAAATTAGGCTAATCATTATTTTCTGTTGTTAAGCAATTTTTAAAAGCATAATGGCTCTAAAAAGCTGGCTTAAATATAGTAAATTTAAATGATTTAAACTAATATTGAACCAAGAGTTTCAACAAATTTAAAAAGATTGAGCAGGTATTCAAGGCGATACAAGTTATGTACAGAGTAATAGCAAATATAAATACATTGGATCATACATTGATTAAACGAGGAGAAGACCCATTTGCTTTACTAGATAAAGTCCGCCGAGGTGAGGTGGATATTAATGGTAAAACCAACGAAGGTTATCCGTTTCTAATCGTTGCATTAATTCTTAATAAAGAAGATCAATTTAAATGGCTATTATCACAAGGGGCAAATATGGATTGTTTCTGTCCAAAAGGTTTAAAGCTTGGCTCTCATTTATATATCTTTCTTAAAAAAAATAAACCACAAGAATTACTAAATTATCCAGAAATTATTACTTCTCAAGATATTTTAAACGTTGAGCTAGCGCATTTAAAAATTATCTTTGACCTTGATTTTAATTTTGGGTTAAATTTTTATAAAATACTGTATTTTTCCGATTATTTTGAATCCTTTTTAATGAAAGCTTTTGATGGTTTTTTAGATAGCTTGGAAAGCCAATCTGAAAAAGTAAAACTAGAAATTGTGAAAAATCAATTTTTAAATTCAGTTTGGTTAAATTCATTAAAGAAAAATCAAGGTTATTTGGAAAATTATTTTAAATCAAATCAAATGATTCGTGTTCGCTGTAATATAAAAAATCATTATTTTGAGGCCATAATTAAAAGCGTATCAAATGATACGTTTGAGTTAACATTTATTGACCGAGGGTTTAGTTTCTTTCAAACTGAAAAACACTGCAAAACAGAGAAGTATTTTAGACATCAGTCATTTCTTTGCAACAATCTAAAAACAACAATTAACCATTTGGTTTCTTGGAATTCTATGGATGTAAAAGGAATAAATCTTTTTCTTCGTGAAAATAAAACACATTTTAAATATATAGAACCAGAAGAAGCCCCATTAAATTACATTATAAAAATGAAAAAAATGAAAGGCCCATACTGTTTGCATTTAAATAGCAAAACATTGCTTCGGTTTCTATTTCATGATGCTTTTGAATGGTCAAGGGCAGAAGCGATATATAAAAATTTTTCAAATTATTTCAGACGAGCTGCACTACAAGATTATGGCATAACAGACCAAATACTCTGCGAAAATTTCACAAATCGATACAGCTCGCTATTTAATTGTTCAGGAGATTTAGAAAATATTAAGCAATTTCAAAAAAAAATTATTGAGAAGTTAGGTTGCATGAACAACCAATTGTGAGTCAAAGAATCGAGGTGGAACTAGATTCGTTAAATAAGGTCCCAGGGAAGTAAAAAATAAGGTTTGTGATTCGATTTTTCTGTTACAAAATCAACTTTTTTTGGAAGGTCAAAGCAAACTTTTTTAATTTCTTTTTTAGGTTCTATTTCCTTTTCAGTGAACGCAACACTTTGAGGCGATCCATGTATTTGATTTATCGGCTTTCCTTTTCCTCTTGGTGGTGTTTTGAATGCTTCTTTTTCTTCCACGTGAAGAAATCCTTGCACGTCATTTTGAGTATTAATTTTCTGGGTAATATTTTTTTCAGCTTGATTAAGTCTTTCAATTTCATATTTAGCAGCAATAGCCACATCTTTTTGTTCCTCAGTTCTAATATATGCTTTGATAAGTTTTAAAGCAGGTTCTGGATTGTCAATTTGGCCATTGAGTGCAAGATGAACTAGAGTGCGCATATATTTAGTTCCCATCGGTGTGGTGGAGTTATTATTTCTCATCACATGCTCAAAATGATAGCGAGATATTTCTTCATGACTCATGGTTGGTTCTTCTATTTGTTTTTGTGTTTTCGATTTTAAATGTACGCGAGTTTTTGACTTAATGCCCTTCGTTGTTTGTCTAGTCTCATGGTTTATGTGTGATAATTTCATTAAATTCATATCAATATTGCCTTTTTATTAAATATCGTTACAAAATAAATATAATTTCATAAAAAATTAAAATGATTGTATATGGTAGTAAAAAATGTAAATTTTGGATTTATAATGCGGTATGTGTTAAATCAAGTATTTGAAATGTTCCATTAAAATAATACCGAACATAACCCACAAGTTGATTTGTGATATCTTTTAAATTTGAGGTTACAAAATAATTGGATAGTGGTTCAGAAAAACTAGCATTCTCTATTTTTAAGTTAGAAAAGTCTGATGTGAAAGTTTCATTTGTGCCATCATCTAAATTGACCCAAATTGTTACAGAACATTGGCCAATAGTAAGTGATCCAATATTTGGACTAACGGTTCTATCTCGATAAGTACCACCAATACAGTTTTCATTTGAGTTTCCCATCTGCAAGACTGCTTTTGGTTGAATTGTAGAAAGTGTAAATGAATCTAAGTCTGTACCTGAGTTTAGTGCATATGTAATATCAAAATTATCTGGAAGTGTAAAATAATAAGAAATGCCCACGGAATCAGATTTCCAATAATCAGTAGTATCTTCTATAGTAACTTCTGAAATAGAGTAATTATTAAGACCAAGACACTTATTATCTAAACTGTTTTCTCTTAAACTCAAATCGTGTTTAGGTGTGTTGTTCGATTGAAGATACAGTCCAACATTAGAGTTGGTATCGATATAAATGAACGAGGACTCATAGTTAAGGGAGTTTAACGATGCGTCAATGGCGGTTAAATCAATGGTTCCAGTATCATAATTACTGTATGAATTTGAGCAGCCCGAGTGGGATGGGTCTAGTAATTGTGAAGAATCACCGAGCTCTTTTAATGCACTAAGTGCTTCAGCGGAGACAAGTGCTTGTGTCGAAGATGTATTTTCATAAGCGCTGTCATAGGATGTTTGACTAACAGAATTGGTGGACTTGCACGATATGAAAAGAAAAAGGGTAATGATGATTAGAATTTTCATAACAAAATCATATGAAAAACTTAAATTCTTGTAAATAGAATGTACAAGGAAAAAGATCAGGTAAACGTGGATTTTATTTTATATTTTTTTAGAGGTTACTTGTAGCAATATCTGACTAAACTATCATTGTTTTTTTGGCGCCATTTGCCAAAGTTCGCCGTTATCACTAAGTAGGTAAATATCACCAGATGTTGGGTGTATTTTAATATCTCGGATTCGACCAATGGTTCCTTTAAAAATGATCGTTTCACTGGTTAGTTCATCTTGGTTAAACGAAAGTTTTCGCAAAGATTTATCTTTAAGTGCGGTTACCAATGCAGATCCACGCCAACTTGGAAAGGCATTGCCGTCATATATAACAATGGCACTTGCTGCAATTGAGGGAACCCAATATGTGATTGCTTTTGTGAACCCAGGTTGCCATTTCGGGCCAATGCGAGTTCCAGAATAATTAGTGCCACCCCAGCCTAAAATTTTCCAACCATAATTGCCGCCTTTTTCTGCGCGACCAAACCAGTCGCCCCCTTTTGCTCCATGATTGCTCATGTAAGCGTGGCCATCAAACGGGGAAATCGCTAAACCTTGTGGGTTTCGAACCCCAATCTGGAAAATTTCAGGCTGCCATTTTGGGCGATTAATAAATCGAGGGTTATCTGTCGGGATGGACCCATCCAAGTGTATTCGAATCAAGCTGCCGGGGTGCGTTGTTGCATCTTGAGCAATCATGCCTTGGCCCCGTTCACCAGCTGTTATAAAGAGGTGGGGGCCTTTAATTGCCAAACGAGATCCAAAATGATAGCCAGATTTTATCGCCGGTTGTGCTTGAAAGATGGTTTTAAATGTCATTAATTTGGGATTAAAATTGGCACGAGCAACACTTGTACTCGATGTTTTTTGTCCACGGTTTTCAGAATATGAAACAAAAACATCACCTTTATGAAAGAGAACGTCCAATAGGCCACCTTGCCCATGAACTAAAATATTAAGGTTATGATTTATATTGGATAATTGATTATTTGTAAGATTGAGTATTTTTAAATTGCCAGTTTTTTCAGTAATGATCAATTGGTTGGTGTCAATAAACGACATGCTCCAGGGTTTTGAAAGTCCATCGGCTACTTTTTTCAGACTAAAATTTGCAGATAATAGAGGTAGAGTAAATATTATAAGCATAAAAAATCGAAGTGTTAAATGTTTCATTTTATAATTATAAGGCAACTATTTATTGAAATGTAATGTTTAAATGTCTTGAATCGTCTAAAGGTAGTGCCTATGAACGAAGTGGCTTAATTTGAAATAGTTGCAAATGCACTGGAAAGATGTTGAATGTAATTTGGACCAATTTCGCAACAGCCGCCAATAATACTTGCGCCGGCCTGAACCCAATCTTCTGCATGCTTGGTATAAGTCCCTGGTGAAATAGTATGGTCTGTACCACGTGGGTCACCATGATGCCAGTTTTTTGGGAGTGCATTAAACGCATTGGCATACCCCCCTGTTATTCCTTTAAATTGAAGTTCATTTAAAGCGATTGTAATACTGCTTGCATGGCAGCAATTAAACAAAATAGCGTCCACGGAAAATTTATTTAGTGCCTCTACGATATCACTTACAGGTTCCCCACTTAACAATTGCGTGGGTTGTTGGTCATCGACTATAAATGCCACCCAAACGGGGCGGTCAAATGTTTCTGCGATGGAAATAGCTGTTTTGGCTTCATCAATTGAGCTCATGCTTTCCAATAAGAGAATATCAACCAAGGGTGAAAGCCAGGTCGCAATTTGATCGTAGATAGGTAGTGCCTTGTCTTTTGAGGGAACAAGATCAGGGCGGTATGAACTTTTAAGGGGCGGTAATGAGCCCGCTATTTGGACATTCGGGCTGGTTTCTCGTGCAATATTAGCGATCATGCCCGAACGTTTTGTTAAGCGTTCGAATTGGTTCAATCGGTCAGCTTTTTCCAAAATTGAAGGCACTACAGCATAATTGTTGGTGGTAATGACAGATGCCCCGGCCGCTATAAATTCACGATGAATCTCAATAATTAAATCATCATACCCATCAAAAGCGGATGCAGACCAAAGATTGAGGTCAAAGTGGGGCAGCCGTTTTTTTATTTCACGACCCATACCACCATCTAAAATCGTTATATTTTTTTTCATTTTTGTTATGGTATCAAAATTTAAAACTCGGTCAATAATTTTTTCGAAATTTACCTGAGATAGTTGAAATCTATACCCACTGGGTCAATGCATCATTTTGTGTCAGTGAAAAATTTTGGTCAAACAAATGGTAAATCCAGGAGTCTACAAAATGTTGGTGAAAACGTGAGTAAAATTTAAGTTGAGAGTTAAAATAATAGGTTTAGCCAAATTATAAGAGAGTAAAACACAGAACAACTTGTGTACAAATTAAATTAATGATTTGACCAGATTCAGCAAGAACTGAATGGATCAATTTGATAATCTAATAATTCAAGATTGAAGGATCATTGAGATAATAAGTTGAATGAATTGGCGTTCATTTTCATTGTATCTGCGAATTTGATTTAAATCGTTACGTGGAATCAGATTGAAGCGTAATAAGACACTCTCACCATTCGCATTTAAAATTAAACTGCCAAAAGCGCCACCATGATCAGAAATTTTAATCCATGGTCGTGGTTGAGTATCACCAAGACCATCAGCAATGATCTCTTTAATGGTTTTGGCATTTTCACTAGCTAGAAACCACTCATCAGGTTGAAATGTACTCAGTAACTTTGCAAGGTAGGTATTCTGAACATCAGTTCGTTCTATATTGAGTGAATTGTTAAATGTATTTGCCCATTCAATAAGGTTCCAATCCGTACTCCCCAAATATCCTGGGCGTTCTCCCCATGCGCATGTATCTTTACCAAGAGAGCCAACATAAATCACCGTTTCAATCATGCTTTCCAGTTTAAATTGCCAGTCTTGAATGGTGCTTGCGCCATGAGTAGTGTTGCCAAAATAAGTAGAGTCAACCATCACAACCGATGGCCGATGTTTGATATCCAATTGCTGAAGATCAAATAAAGTGCCTGTTTTATTGCAAATTCCTTCAATGGCACGAATTTGAATTTCATTGCCTTTCAAATCCAAATTTGGAACTACATTCGCTCCAACATTGGCTTTAAACATTAGGGGCGGGTAAATATTGAAATCCATGGCTTTTTCCCAAATAAGATGTTCAAAATCACTGACTAGATAGGGTAGAATTGGCATTTCATTAAAAGGCACATTGATTGGAATCAAGTGTGGGGAAATGGGGAAATGGTGATCAAAAAAGTAAGTTGGCAAAAAAGACGTCTCATCTTTTATAACATGAAGGTTTTGGTATTTTTGCGCATAATAAGAAAATACAAGAGAGTACCCCTGGTGTGCCCCAAATACTTGGGTTGACCCAACATTTGAAGATACTTTGTTTGTGGTTTGCAAATGGCGATAAAATTGATCATTAAAATAGTTGTAGTTTTTTGGTTGAAGCGCAGCAAAGGGGCGTAAATTCGGTGACTGATAAATTAAAATTCGCAGTGCGGATTGCAATTGTTCTTTTACATGTTGCAAGTCTTGCTCTTCGTTATTAGCTAAGTTTGACACCGTGAGCGTAGTCATTTGCCGTGCTAATTCTTTGCATGGTTCATCTGAATCCTTGATTTGAAATTGCAGTTGGTTATTGCGAATAAAAAATGAAGATTGAGAGTGCGTGATGTGAAGTTTGTATGGATTTAATAAGGCCTGTATTTTTAAAGATTGCCGGTCACATGTGATGATCTTGGCCATCTTCTGCCAAAATTCAGTTCCAAGTTGTTCTTTTGGCAAAATACTAAGGAGTGTGACTAATAAGGCAAATGTTGGATTTCCAACAAAACTAGCTTGAAATGATCCATCAGAATCATTGTCATTAAAAGACAAAGCAAGATCATTGTAGTGATTGACTCTGATGTCATCAGGAAGCGAATTTCCAAGGTTTCCTTTGTCAAATAATGGATGGGTCGATAATGCAAGTAAAGAGCGTAACCCCTTCGCTTTAATGGTAAAAATTTCATCAATGGTTACAGGTATTACTTTTTTCATAGCGAATCCTTTTGGGTATGCTTTTAAGGTATGAGAGATTTTAAATAAAAACAAGTCAAGTCGGTTAGTCTTAGAGTGAAGTAATTAATCATATTTGCTCAATCACGGTTTGATGATGAATATCATTCAATGATACATTTAAATTTTTGAAATGAATTTATGAAAAGCCATGCATTTGTATTGTCAAAAAATTAGGGGAGATTTTTCAAAAAGTAGTGACAATGATTTGAATGCCAGTTGAGTGATTTCGTTTATAAAGGATATAATAATAGCATGTCACATATTATTAACCATGTTGGTAATACGCCTTGCATTGAAATTCCGTGTCAAAAACCAGGCGTGCAAATCTTTGCTAAATGCGAATGGTTTAAC
>MDTB01216446.1_pt1 | contig 33820 bp, 35 predicted proteins | sample 811161 | NCBI WGS metagenome assembly MDTB01 (sample SAMN05326650, study PRJNA326480) | marine metagenome | isolation source: seawater | place: Mediterranean Sea | collected 2009 | reverse complement strand
TCAGCGTGAGACAACGGACGAGGAGCGAGCGAACTGGGCCAACGAGGAAGGTTGGGCGCGAGCCAGACGGGAGCGATTTGCAAAGATCTCCGCGGGCAGGACGGCCATGCAGGCCAATGATGATTACCTGTCCGGGAAGGTGGCGGACTTCAAGAAACGCAAGCAGCATACGCGCAAGCTGTCTCCTGAAGAAATGGTACAGAAGCAGCTGGATAGCAACTTCCGTATCATGGAACAGATCCGCGCCCGTGTGGATGCGATCGTCGAAGACCCGGTGACTGCCGAGGCCCTGAAGCCCTACTACCCTTATGGATGTAAGCGGCCGACGTTTCACGACGAGTTCCTGCCGACCTTCAATCTGCCCCATGTACATCTGGTTGATACAGCGCCACGTGGCGTGCAGCAGCTCAACGAGCAAGGTGTTGTCCATGATGGGAAAACCTATCCGGTGGATGTCCTGATCTATGCCACCGGATTCCAGTGGATGGCGACGTCAACGTTCAACATGGTCAGTGGCAAGGGAGGACAAAGCCTCCGGGAGAAGTGGGAAAAAGAAGGCACCAGGACTTACCTGGGGTTGCATAGTCACGGTTTCCCGAATCTCTTTATCGTTACCGGTCCACAGGGTGGCGGCGGGAGCTTCAATTTCACTAATGCGATCGAGGCGCACGGTGACTATGTTCTATGGATGTTGAAGACCTTGCGGGAGAGAGATTCGACCACGGTCGATGTTCGCAAGGAACCGGAAGAGGAATATGCTGAGCACTGCCGACTGGCTGACGTCGTGTCCCAGCCATTGCGTGACTGCATTTCCTATTACAACGGTCATGGTGACGCAGAGCCTGGGAGCCTTGCCTACTATGGTGGCGGTCAGTGGCACAAGTTCAGACTGGAAGCACAATCGACACTCAATGTCTTCGAATTTGATAGCTGAAACGGGGGGTATATGACCACAGGCGAGTCATTCGAAGAGTACTGTGAAGACGGTCGGAAGCGTGCGCTTTCGTTGGGTAATCGTGGTCCGGCGAAATTTGATGCCCAAGGACGATTGGCCCAGGACATTCTGGACGCCTACAACGCGAACGGATTCTATGTGTTTACCGGTGTGGTCGACACGGCCGAAATTGCCGAGCTGATAGGGGAGTTTGAAGGCGTACTTGAGAACGCGCCGGTCAACATTGGTGAAGAGATTGATCGACAGGGTGAGCCTGTCAGGTATCCGTATTACACGTTGTCCGGTGACGATGAAGCGAAGGCGCGTGGCGAACCTTCCATCGTGGGCCTGATATCACACCCGCTCATGTTGATGGACTCGGCACTTCGGCTCTATGGCCACCCGGACCTGCTTCGGATCGCGGCAAGTATTCACGGCGATGATTTTGTGCCTTTTCACGAGAGCATCTTCCACAAGGGCGCGGGGGAAGGACCGCCCACGAACTGGCACCAGGATGGTCGTACGCACTGGGACGAGTCAGGTCGTGCATTGGAACAACCGGATGGCACAGGCAAACGACACGGGTATAACCTGTCGGTGGCGTTTTGTCGATGTACTCCGGCGAATGCGCTGTGGGTGGTGCCGGGAAGCCATCGACAGTGGTGTCTTGCCAATGGCGGTGAGTTCCCGCCAATCAGAAAACGGATCCCGGAAGCGGTGCCGGTGTTACTGGAACCGGGAGATTGCGGGATGGTCAATCGCAGCTCATTACATGGCGCGTATGCCAATCTTTCTAGGGATCGTCGGGTGACTTTGCTTGTGGGCTTTCACAACCGTGACTCAGCGATTGGGACCGAAACGGTCAACGTGCATGCGTTCCCGATACCCAACAAGAAAAAACACATTCGTTATGACGAAGAATACGTGCTTCGTCGTGCGCAGATGATCCCGTTGGCCATAGATGCCCGGCGGCAACACTTTCCGGACGAGGTTCCGTACGAGTACCAGGGGACATGGCTTGGCGGTGCGGATTGGAACGAGAACGCGCGCGCTGAGATCACCAGGTCTGGTGATGAATACTGGCAGCGTGATATCACTCTATAGCGTATCAGGGGATCTGAGCTGAGAGGTGATCGTGCTACCGGTTGCCTGAGCCAGGTTCAAGCGCTTGTGATCCTTTGGGTAACTCCATTGATATAAAGGTTGCGGCCGCTACGAAACCGGCCGACACGAGAAGGCATGTCTGGAATCCCCATACCTGGTAAACCCAACCTGAACACATGGTGCCAACGAGCCGTCCCGCGGCATTCGACATGTAGTAGAAACCCACGTCCAGTGACACGCCGTCTGACTCTGCATACGAAATGATCAGATAAGAATGCACGGAAGAATTGATGGCGAAGACCGCGCCAAAAATGATCAGCCCCACGACAACAGCCCATTCCGGGTCCACATCAAGCAAAAACGATCCGGCAATCAGCAAAGGCAAGCCGGTGAGCACGGTTCCCCATTTGACGGCAGTGCCACCGTCCGGGGGGTGCCCGTGGTGCGAGCCCGTAATGCTCGGTGAAAAGGCCTGGATGACGCCATAACCCACCACCCAGACTGCCAGTAGCGTGCCCACTGCGACGCTTGACCACCCGAGTTCCAACTGCAGAAATACAGGCAGAGCTACGACAAACCACACGTCGCGAGATCCGAACAGGAAAAGTCTGGCGGCTGACAGGCAGTTGATTCGGGGGCTTTTGGACACAAGGTCATTGAACTTTGGTTTGAACGTCGCCTTGCCGAGATCTCTGTCCAATAGAAAAAAGGTAGAGACGGCGATGACTCCCAGCATGATGGCCATACCCCCAACGGCATTGCCGAATCCGACGGTGGAGAGGAGTGCACCGCCCAGGAAAAAGCCTATTCCCTTAAGCGCATTTTTTGATCCCGTGAGCGCTGCAACCCATCGGTACAGGCGGCCTTCACTATCACCTGCAATGAGCTTGACGCTGCTCTTGGCACTCATCTTGTTGAGATCTTTGGCAACGCCCGACAGTGCCTGAGCGACCATCACGTAGGCGACCGTCAAGTAAGTGTCGTCGACCAGGAGCATCGACAACGCACCAACCTGAAGAACCAGGCCACCGATGAGGGTCGCTGCAAGGCCTACCCTCGCGGCAATCCAGCCGCCGAACAGGTTGGTTACAACGCCGAAGAGTTCGTAGAAGAGAAACAGCAAAGCAATGTCGAGAGGACTGTACCCCAGTTGGTGGAAATACAGCACCACCAGCATTCTGAGAGCGCCGTCGGTCAGCGTGAACGCCCAGTAACTCCCTGTGATGATGGCATATTGGCGCATGGTCAGAGGGATTCTGCGACTTTGCGAACCAGTTCCATCATCCGATTGACGTAGCCGATCTCGTTGTCATACCACGCAAGTATTTTGACCTGGGTGTCGTCGATGACCATCGTGGAGTCGGCGTCGACAATGCTCGAACGTTTATCCCCTCTGAAGTCTGCTGACACTAGGGGGCGGTCTTCGAATCCCAAAATACCGGCCAGTCTACCGGTTGCGGCGGCCTTCAGTGCCTGGTTGACGGCAGCTTCTGTTGTCGGTTGTTCCACCTCGAATACACAATCGGTCACCGATGCGTTTGCCAGGGGAACCCTGACCGCCAGGCCGTCGATCTTTCCACGTAACTCCGGGAAGATCTCTGCGATGGCCGTCGCAGACCCCGTTGAAGTGGGAATTAACGACATTCCGCTGGCGCGAGCGCGTCGGAGGTCTTTGTGATATTCGTCGAGTACGCTCTGGGTATTGGTGATGTCGTGGATGGTTGTGATGGATCCGTGTCGGATACCAAACTGCTCATGGATGACGCTGATAACCGGTGCGATGCAATTCGTAGTGCAGGATGCAGCGGTAACGATGTCATGGACTTCCGGCTGGTAGAGGTTGTCATTGACGCCAACAACAATGTTAAGAGTGCCATCTTTGACTGGCGCGGAGACCACGATCTTGCTGACATTGTTGTCCAGGTAGGGTGATAGAGTGTCGCTGGATTTGAATTTTCCTGTACATTCAACGGCAATGTCGATGCCGAGGTCACCCCAGGGGGTGTCTTCAAGGTGCTCGTTCGATGAATATGAGATCCGCTGACCGTCGACGATGACAGCATCGGTGTCGGAATCTACAGGTGTAGTCCAGGTGCCGTGAATGGAGTCGAACTGCAACAGGTGCGCGGCACCCGCTGCATCCCCTGCGATCTCGTTGATATGTGCAATTTCGAGTTCCGGCCAGGCCCAGGCTGCGCGCAGTGCCAGCCGTCCCATTCGGCCAAATCCGTTAATCGCAATGCGGGTTGCCATTCATGTTACTCCAAGTATTTGAACGCAGGAGGTGACCGCAGTGTTAGTGGCAGGCTCGCCTAAGCGAATTCCAACAGTTCCTCTGGCGTACCGCCCTCATAGCCGAGAATGTGTCGCAGGTATTCCGCATAAGACGCCATCCACATCCCGGATGAACGTTCTCGGCCCGCAGCGGCGTCCGTTTTGGTGGTCTTCATGTACCAGTTGTTGCAGCGTAACCACACTTTACCTTCCGACGTCGTATTGCAGAGCTCGGTCCACTTCTCGACGGCGACCTCAAAGGGTTCTACCGTCGTCTGGCCGTTGGCCTTCATACGGGTCACCAGGTCGGTTATGTATTTTGATTGTTCTTCACAAAGGAGTGTGACGTTGGTCACCGGGTTCAGGGACTGCGGACCAATCATCATGTAGAAGTTGGGCATGTCACGAACATGCATGCCCCACAGTGAATGGGGGCGTGTCATTTGGTAGTTGTTGTCTTCGTTGGCTCCGAACCGCTCTGCAAGTGTGACACCTTTGCGACCAATGATCGGGAAGGGAATGAAGTTGCTGTCGAATCCGGTGGCGTAGATGATGACGTCAACATCGAAAGTGTCGCCACGCGCTATCTCCACACCGGTCTTGTTCACGGCAACGACGCCGCCCGGGTCATCCACCAGGGTGACATTGGGTTTGTTGAATGTGCTGTAGTAGTCGTCGATGAACAGGGCACGTTTGCAGAAAAAGGGGTAGTCGGGTGTCAACGTTTCAGCGAGTGCCGGATCCTTCACCACCATTTTGATCCCCGCCGCGATCTGGGCACAGATGGCGGCGTTCTGTTCCTCATTGTGCAACGCCTCAAATGGCACGGCGCCTTCTGTCGAAGGCCCTTCTTCACGCCATTCGACATGTCTCAGCTCCTCGCCGTAGCCACCGGCTTTGAACTTGTCGGTGATGTCCTGTGGCGTGGGTTCATCATTACGCGGCACACACCAGGTAGGAGTTCGCTGGAAAACCGTGAGGTGTTCCACGTCATCAACAATGCTGGTGATAACCTGAGCCGCCGATGCACCGGTCCCGATTACTCCAACGCGCTTTCCGGCGAGAGTCGCAGCCTGGTCCCAGCGAGCCGTATGAAAACTCTCTCCTTTAAACTCATCCATGCCAGGGATTTCCGGCATTCGAGGGCTGGTCAGGGGTCCGTTGGCGGTGATGACGTGCTGACAGGTCACGACGTCTGCGGCTTCACCAGATTCGTTGTCGATCGTGCTGACCTGCCAGACCTGCGTATCGCCGTCTTCAGGATCCAGGCAGCGCAATTCGACTACTTTGCGGTTAAATCTTATGTTTTCACGGATACCACCGTGGTCTGTCAACATTTCTGCATAGCCGGCGATTTCCGGCTGGCTGACATATTTCTTTGAAGGAATAAAAGCTGTGCGGTCGAGAAAGGGCAGGTAGGTGTAGGCAGGTACATCACAGGCAGCGCCTGGATAGGCGCCAACACCGCCGTAACTCCATACTCCACCGACGGAACCGGTCATCTCGAAGACACAGATGTTCTCAACACCCGCGTCCTTCAGGTGGATTGTGCACAGCAAACCGGAGAATCCGGTACCGATCACAACAGTATCAAAATGCTCGTTTGTCATAGGTTCATCTGCCATTAGCGAAGGCGCCATCATATCGGTAAAGAATGTGCTGGCAAGTCCCTATTGAGACAGGTTCGTGTCGTGCAAGGTTTTTGATCTTACAGATTGTGGGCCAGGGTCAAAGGAGTGGAAATGCGAAACACGATGCGAGTAGGTTTGACGATGCTGGCACTGATGACCGCAAACCAGACATTCGGTGCGCCTTACCTGAACACGTATATTGGGTTGGAAGGAGGCCTGTCCACCTTTTCATTCGAAGAGAAGATTGACCAGCAACTGGTCTTTCCCATGGCCAACCTGACCGGTGGCATTGCCTGGGAGCGGTTTACGCTGGCGGGGACCTTATCGGGTTCGGTCACGGATGACGACGTTTCAGAGGATGACTTCACCAGAAAGGCAACGCGTCGCGACATTGATGTGACAGCGGGTTACCAGATCCTGGACAACATCAACGTATTTGTTGGGCTGAAACAGGGGACCACCAAGTTGGAGGTGGTGAGCCGCGATGAGGACAACCCGATAGCTGCCAATGAGGAATATGACCAGAGTGGTTTCTATCTGGGTGCGAGCACGGGCGTGACAGTGGGTGAAGGGAAACTCGACATATCCCTCGCCTGGGCGGACCTGTCATCTGACAACCGTTTTTTTGGAGATGTGGAAGTTGATATTGAACCGGAAGAACTGGAGTTTGATGACATCTCCGGCGCTAATTCAGGTGAGAGTAGCGGCTTCTCATTCAGCGTAACGTGGAATCAGCCGATCAATGGTGACCTTCTGTTTCGCGCCGGGTTCCGTCACAACGTTTATGACCAGGATGTCACGTTCATGGGCGAGACATTCTCTGGCATCCAGGAAGACAACACGTCATTGTCGGTGGGATTGCTGGGTGTCTTCTGATTCTGAGGCAAACTCAGAAGGTGACAATATCGGGTATACCCTGGTTGCGTGGCTGCCTGAAGTAGAAGGGTTCCAGCAGTGAGGAATGCTCCAGCGTCCCCGGCGGCGCTTTAACCTGCGCCAGACCGGCACGAAGTTCCTGACGAACCTGTTGTGCCATCTGCCGAGTTGCTGCATTGCCCGCGCTGATTTGTACACCGCGACCATCGCTCGAGAGCATCTCTGCTTCCAGTGGATTGTTACGACAGGCATCAAGAATAATCACATTCTGTTCTGATACTGCGTCCTTCATGGCGAGGAGCAACCTGTTCAGCGAATACCCATTTCGCACCAGCGCCTCCACGGTGTAGATCTCCTTGTCGACGGGGAGTAGATAGTTCACACCGTCTACCTGGACAGCATGTCCGGCATAATAGAAAACCGTAATCGGGTCAGTCCCCGTAACGCTTTCGTAGAATGTCTCGACGGTGCGTGCCAGATCATCACCACCCTGGTCCTGCACAACGGTCACGTTGTACTTCATTTTTCGAAACTTCCTGGCGAGGTCGGATGCGTCGTTGGTGGGATTTCCCAGAGGCGCCAGTGTGTAGGCGCTGTTGCCGATGATCAGTGCGTGTCTGTCAGACTGGGCTTCGTAAGCAAGACCGCGTTGTGCGATTGCGAGTCCTGCGCAGAACAGCGGTACGCTGTAACCTGAGACAACAGATCGTGCGCGGTTATTTGCGGGTAATTGTGACGGACTGCATACGAACCGAAGACACTGGAAGGTTATTGGCGCCAACTTCCACCAAACCGATCTCATCAATGACGCTTTGCCCTTCAACGACCTGGCCAAAAACAGAGTGAGCGGATGTGAGGGGAGACTTATCAAAGTCCAGGTTGGTGTTGTCTGCAAGATTGACGAAAAACTGAGATTTATTCGTGTTCGGACCAGAGTTTGCCATAGCGAGAGAGTACTGTACGTTGCTGAGGGAAGCATCGAACTCGTCGCCAAAGGGATCGTCCACCATGCTCGCGCCACCTGTGCCGTTTGCAAACGGATCGCCGCCCTGCATGACAAACCCCTCGACGATGCGATGGAAAATCAGATCGTCGTAGTAGCCGCGACGACTGAGTGTCATGAAATTGCCTGCTGTATCCGGAACAACATTTGGAAACAGTTCTACTTTGAACGTACCCAGGTTTGTCTCGACGATCGCGAAACTGTCAAACGCGAGAAGCGCGGAGATGGCGGCTCCCGCGGACGCGGCGTCCGCGCTACGAAGGTCGGCTGCGATTGATTCGAGATCCGCGACTGACAGGGTTTCGCTGTTGAGTATGCCGCTGTCTTCCGGCTGGTAGGAAGTAATATCGAGGTAGTCGAACGTGTCGTCTTCACTCACATCAGCAGACAGTAGCTCCCAGACAATGGTGCTGAGGCGCATTTCCATGCTTTGTGGTGAAATTGTCTCAATGCTGCCAGAGACGCTCAGCAGATGCTGGACGCTAATTTCGCTAAGCGGTGTGACGGTCAATCCCGGCGACCGCCAATCTGCGGCTCTAGCGAGGGCTCGCAGGGTGCCATTGTTGTCCGTGGGTGCCGCGTCGACGACGCCATCGTTATCGACGTCGATATCGGTGCCGCCTGAGACAGACACCAGAACCCACTCTTCGTCATCAATATCATTCAGGCGAAGTGAAAAGGTACCGCCCGTTGTAACGTCTGATGCTTTGCTGGTGGTGGTTGACTCGATCACTTCACCGGGGTTTGTCGTACGGACGGCCGCGACATCTGCACCTGTGAGTACACCCATGCGAGCCTGAAGAAGGTCTTGAGGAAGTACAGTAACCGTGATCACTCGCCCACCCTCGAGTCCATCGTCGTCAGTGGCCGAGAATGCGAAATCCAGGTTACTGATGGTTGTTACCGCGGGTGCTGCAAAGGTCCCAAGACCGGTACCGTCGTCTGTGAGTGCGACTGATTCGCCTTCAATCTGAGACCAGATCCTCGAGGTGACAGTACCATCAGGGTCGGTCGCGGTGGCTGTGATGGTTACATCGTCGCCGGCAATGACGTATCGGACTGCTTCGATGCTGATGACCGGTCCCGCATTCGCTGCACCATCTGAGACGAACGGCTCAGTTGGCGTCGGATTGTCGCTGCTACAGGACACGAGTGTCCAGATGGTGAGGATTGCTAGCCCTGGGTATTTCATGTTGACCAAGTTCTGTTCCATTACGTCGACTCGCCACTGGCTTAGACCGCGTTCCGATCAGGTTCGTTCAGTGAGGATGCGGCAGTGTACACAATTGGTTGTGGGGAGAGGTAGCGCGAGCGGTTGCGCCGGGGAGAACGAAGAACTGGTCCGTGGAATTCGATATAGTCTGTGGCCTGAAATCCAGGCAACGTCAGAACCTTCGGTGGGACTGGGAAAGGAGTGAATGTGAGTAGATCCTGGCCGGTGGGCCTCATACCCTTGGTGGTGGCGTTATCTGGGTGCTCAACCAGACAGCCCCACGCCGAGTACGCCGGTGCGACGGCCCAGAGGCTTGTGACTCACAGTATCCACAAATTCGCGAGGATGTTGTCGGATGAGCCTTTCGAGCCAATGAGAGGCAAAAAAGTGCTACTCTAATTCCACGCTGTTCGCGACAATCTCTCTCTGCACTATGCGCACGACTAGGTACTGAAAGAACTGTAGCGCCTATATGAGATTGCATTTTTCCATGAGGATCCGGACTACATCATCGACCTGTTCTTCATGTTCCTGGGTACCGACCAGGATACGTTCGGATTCGCGATACCCATCGTGGATATCTTCGATGTGTCACAGTAGGTGACAGTCGATCTGATGGCGGTAGACATGTACCACGGGATTACCGAAGGCAAGATTTATGTCACAGAGGTCGGCACCGGGACCGTCGAAGCGCCGGATCAGGTTTTGGCGCGAGTTCGTACGGATATTGTCTCAACCCCGGTGTTCGATTTCCCGGTGAATACACTGGAGAACTAGCAGCTACTTAGCGCGGCCGATGCCGGGACTGTTTTCGTTGGCCGCACGTCTACCGGTAACAAGTGGGTGCATGACACCCGCGCCATTGGGCCATTCTCCGGGTTCAGCCCGAACACATTCCGATACGCTCTTTGCATGTGGCGTCAGGGATTCCCAGATGTCATAGGGCATGGTTCTGGCACGTGGTCCGCGGGTCCAGGGCGCGCCGTATTCGACGTTGGGCAGTGCGCGAACCTGCCTGCTGAGATTGGGCGTTGCGCCATGCCAGGCGCGGTTGTCACGAAACACACCGGCACCGGCAGGCGCACCGACCAGTGTCGAGTAACGCATCCAGGCGGGTTCATCTGACTGTGATGGTGGCGGGTTGATGGACCAGTGAGTCCCCGGTATCTGCCGGATCGGGCCGTTCTCCCAGGTCAGGTCACTCATCAGGAAATTGATCGTGATACACGGAGGTGTCATTGCGACGATGCGTCCACGAACACGATCGTCGTTCGGGTCTTCAATATCGATGCTCTGTCGCGCTGCCTGTTCGAACCGGGATTCTGGAATCTTGTAGCTGTCCCGAAGGTCTGAATGCAGTGTCTGGTACTCGACCGCCCCGGGCAGACAAAGATCCCCGCCGGAACCATTCACGCAGTAGTTTTCGCCCCCAAAAATCCTCGTTAGAATTGGGGTTGTGTTTGGGAGGTCTATCATCGAGGCCCATGCTTCATCGTGCAGCATCTGTCGTGATGCGGATGAAGTACCGTAACTGTAGCGATGAGGCAGACGTTCTGTTTCCGTCATGTATTTTCGATTGCCGGGTCCGGGTATACTCAGGATGTCGGTGAGGACACGAGCGCAACCTTCGCGCCATTTCTGCAGAGGGTCCTGGTCCAACAGATCTGTTACGACCACAAAACCGTCACGGAAAAAGCAATGTTCGATGCGATCCAGTTCGTGGGGCAGACAAACGTCAACACCTCGAATGCCGTTGTTGGCCTTAAGTTCGGCCCGCAATCTTTCCACGTCGGGGTGGTCATAAACCCTTTCTGCCGGCGCCCGGGGATCGCTGGCGGGGAACCCCGTGATCTGGATGGACGGGTTACCCTCCGTATCCATCGTTTCGTTGACCGGGGTGTTCTCACACCAGCCGACCGAGGTGTCCTTGTAGACGGTGAAATTCTCGAATTCTGACATGGGCTGTGGTCGATTCCGGATGGTCACCGGATATCCTACCGCAGGCGGCCATTCCTGTAGAAGCTGGACGATGTTTGATGATCTAGCCGATGATCGCCTGTTGAACCGCATTCCCAAAGTCGTATTGCGCGCCCTGATGGGGTTGCTGCAGCATGATCACGGCCGTCAGATCATCTCCGGGATCAGTCCAGGACTGGGTACCAAAGGCACCCCCCCATCCAAAGGCGCCTTTGCTTCTTCGGCTGTCGGCGGCCACGGGGTCGAGTACGACGGAGACGGTGAACCCGAATCCCATCCCGTTTTGTGCGCCATAAAGCCCTTTGAACAGGTCGCCCGTCTGGTTGGCAGTCATCATCGCAATGGTGCGCGGGCTGAGCAGTCGTTCGCCAAACAGCGATCCTCCACCAGCAAACATCTGTTCAAAATGCAGAAAATCCCGGCAGGTACTGGTCAGGCCACCAGACGCGGAGAAATACTTTGTTGGTCCACGACCTTCGAGCAGTTTTTCGCGGTCCTTGATGGCAACATGCCGGTTTGTCTTGTCATCGGGGACATTAAAGTGGGTGTCGTTCATGCGTAGTGGTTCGAAGATGCGGGTTCGGATGAAGGTATCAAAATCCACACCAGAGACGATTTCGATGATCCTGGCGACGACGTCAAGACCGGTCCCGGGGCTATAGCGCCAGCGACTGCCTGGCTGAAAATCCAGTGCAACATCCCCAAGCGTCGGGATATAGGAGGCCAGCGTTGCATCCGGAGACCGGCGGTTCTTGGTGTTTTGAGTCAATGCTGAGCCAAGGCCACTGCTCATCAAACCGGATGTATGCGTCAGCAGATGATGGATCGTGATTTCTGTCGTCGCGGGAACCAGACGGTGTTCGGGTACCTCTGATCCGGGTTGTACGAAGTTCGGACTGATGTCTTTGTCGGCTGGGTCCTTTAGTACGGCGACCTGCATGTCCTTGAACTCCGGGACAAAGCGCGACACCGGATTCGAAGGGCGAATCAGACCCTCTTCGATCATCATCATGGCGGCGACACCAAGTACCGGTTTGGTCGAGGATGCCATCCGAAATAGCGCATCCTCTGGCATCGGAGTATTGTCTCTTGTGTCCTGTTCTCCGTGTGCCTCGAAGTGAACAACACGACCGCGGCGCGCGACCGCAGTCACGGCTCCCTGAATGTTACCCTGGTCTATATGCCAGTTCATTCGGTCACCGATGTTGCGTAGGCGATCACTGCCCATGCCGACATCTTCAGGACGTGTAGAAGGAATATCAGAGATGTTGTTCATATTTGACCTTTGATGTTTGTGCGTGGAAGGCGTTCAGCCGGGCGTTGTGTCGAATTGTGGTACGTGTCCCATGACGGTAAACCAGGGCGCCTTGCTGCCACAGAAAATATGAGGGGCGTTGCTGACGTCCACGACGTCATCGAGATTGCCGACCGGCACAATCGCAAGACCGGGGAATACCAGAGGTGCTGTAGCGCCACACGATTTGCAGAAACCAATCGTGTGTTGCGTGTCGGTCAGTGTATACAGGGTCACGTTCTCCTCGCCTGCATTCCAGACGAACGTGTCCGGGTCAATGTACAGATTCGAGACGTGGGCGCTTGCCCGCGACTTCCGACATCGGCTGCAATGGCAGTGCATGATTTTGGTAGGTGGTGCCGTGATATGGAAACGGAGCGTACCGCAGAGGCAGCCGCCGTTGATCATGCCGGGAATGGTATCACCGGCGTCACTGCGCTCGGGTCGCTGGCCCCACTCCGGAGGCGCTGCTTCAAATTGGGGAAGTTCATCGCTGATCGGGTAGCCCGCGTACGCAGACGCCGCAAAAAGATGACGTTGTGGTCGGATGCCGGGATCTTCGTTCAGTAATCCCATGGGTATCGCCACCTGATTCCCTCCGGTCATAGGTACCTGGGAGCCACAGACGCTACAGAATGTCCGTTCGTGGCCGGGTGATGACGGATAGCTCTGGATCTGATCCTCTCCCGATTGCCAGCTGAAAGCGGACCGTTCAGCGATGGCCCACGACGAGAACAGCGTGCCGGTCTGCTTTCGGCACATCTGGCAGTGACAAAGATTAATCCCATTTTCGGTTGAAAACGTGACCACGAAAGACACGCCGCCGCAGAGGCAGTGCCCTGTGACCGGATCATTCATAGTGGGTCAAGACGCCTTTTGAATCAGGCAGCCTTCTAGATCAGGCCTTCTCAATCAGACAAATGCCGGGGGTCACGCCGATACGGGGTTTGATGCGGACCATTTCTCGACCGCCATAGACTTCAATAGGTGTGACATCATTTTCACCGATGCACTCGATGGTCGCTTTCAAGTCGTCCACCACGAGAAAGATCGCCATCATGGCGTCGTCACCCTGGTTTGGATCTAGGCTGACCATCTCAAGCCCGACCTCGCAGCCTTCCATCATCCAGATGGCGAAGTGGATACCTTTGTCATCCAGCTGGTCCATCGCCGGTTTGGCAAACCCATCGACAGTGTCTATCAAGCGGTCTGCGGATTCGCGGGTGTTGCTGCACAGAATGACCGCTTTCATACAATTCCTCACCCCATTGTCATGGAGATGGTGACCCTCGGAAGGCGTACTCGGCGCGGCTGCCTGAAGACTGAGGTTCCCTGGGGCATAACTGGCGGGTTCGACGTCGTCGATACCGAGCTCCCAGCTGCAGACACTTCGTGTGCCATCATCGCCGGGACCTGTAAGATTGAACACGAGACTTCTGCCGATAACCACTTTGTCATCCACGACAGTGAATCCGGCTCTTCGCCAGGCATCCGGGTGATCAGCAACGGTAATGGAATTGAAACGCATGGCTGTTCCTGTTTTGAGTTTTGTTGAGGTTTTCTGAGCAGGGGCTTCCTGAGCAAAGGCTCCCTGAATTTTAAAGTCGTTGGTTGAACTCCAGCATGTTACCGCTGGGGTCATGGGTAAAGGCCTGGATGCATACGCCAGGAATGGTCTGGGATTTCGAGAGGGAAATTCCAGACGTGTCGAGTTCAGCGCGAATGACCTCCAGATTGTCCACCAGAAACGCGAAGTGCTGCTCACGGAGAGGTTTGCCCGTGTTCATACCCATCAGATGAATCTGTTGTTCGCCAACCTGCAGCCACGCACCTGGGAACCCGAGGTCCGGACGATCGAGGACATCGCATCCCAGTATGTCGACATAGAATTTTTCTGCGGTAGGGACATCATTCACGTTGATGGAGACGTGGTGGATTGCGGAGAGCTTCATAGGCATGCTTGGTGTTGGTACTTGTCAGATCACGTAAGGTTCCGGCATCGTGCGGTATTGGCTGATGACATTCAAGTAAGGCAGGCTCGGAGCCCGTGACCGAAAACAAAAGCGATAATGGTGGCGATGTTGTGCCTTTTGAGAAGGCCAAATCGCCGCACGAATATGCCAAAAAAGAGCGTCGCATGGAGACCTTGCAACGGCGCTTCAAATCGGCGACGAAACAGATACTGGCCACGGGGCGCAAGGGCAAGCGCGGAAAAAAGGGTAAAAGAAAAGGTGGCAGTGGTGGTAAAGGTGGCTGGTCGCGATAGTGATGTCGAAGTCCTGAACAAAGCAGAATGGTTGGAGGTTAAGCGATGGATGTGACAGGCAAGGTGGCTGTCGTGACTGGTGCCGCGAGCGGTATTGGTCGCGCAATGGCAGAGCGATTCACTGCCCTGGGGGCAAAGCAGGTGGTGGTTGCAGATGTCACCGAAGAGGCTTTGCAGGCGGTCGCGGACAACATCGGTGCAGATGCGGTGGTCACCGACGTGTCAGATGAGGCCGATGTGAAGGCGTTGATTCGCACGGCGGAAGACAAATACGGGCAGATCGACCTGCTGTGCAACAACGCAGGTATCATGGTGAAAGGTGGGCCAGAGGTCGAAAACGATGACTGGCAGCGCATCTGGATAATCAATGTCATGGCTCATGTCTACGCGGCGCGAGCCGCACTGCCTGGGATGATTCGCCGTGGGGAGGGTTACATCCTGAACACGGCATCAGCGGCTGGCCTACTGACCCAGGTTGGATCGGCACCGTATGCCGTCACCAAACACGCGGCGGTTGGATTTGCAGAGTGGCTGGCCGTGACCTACGGGGACCGGGGACTCAAGGTTTCGGTGCTTTGCCCGCAGGCGGTCCGCACTGGGATGTCAGCGCAAGCTGAAGGCAGTGGCGCCTCGGGTGTTGCGAGTCTGGATGGCCAGATGGAGCCGGAAGAGCTGTGCGATTATGTCATTGAGGCTATTGCGAACGAGTCATTCTTGGTGTTGCCGCATCCGGAGGTGATGACCTACATGCGGCGTAAGACATCAGACTACGATCGATGGCTTCGGGGGATGCGGCGGTTGCAGGCGCAATTTGGTGATGATGAGTGGCCGATGGCTGAATAGGCGGTCGGCTGGGGGTCTCTTTAAACGACCCAGTCTTTCAAACAAGCATGACAAAAGGGGATAGAGAGAGATGGATGAGATCGCTTTCGACAGCGCAACTGGCCTTGCCGCCAGATTGCGAGCCGGTGAATTCAGTGCGGTAGAGCTGGCGGAACATCAGATCCGCCGTATTGAGAAGTATGACGGTGATATCAACGCCGTGGTGGTGCGGGACTTTGAGCGTGGTCTTGAAGCAGCGCGGGAAGCTGACAGGCAGTTGCAGTCGAAGTCTTGGGACGGGAAACCGTTGCTCGGTGTGCCGATGACCATCAAGGAGCTCTATCACGTTGCTGGGTTGCAAACGACCTATGGTCATCCGGAACTCAAAGAGAACGTTCCCGACTGGGATGCCGATGCAGTAACAAAACATCGCGCAGCGGGTGCGGTACTGCTGGGTAAAACAAACAGTCCGGTCGATGGCGGCGACTTCCAGACCTACAACCCGGTATACGGCACGACCAACAACCCGTTTGATCCTGAGCGCACCCCAGGGGGTTCGTCAGGAGGGTCGGCGGCGTCCCTCGCGGCTGGATTTGCAGCAGTTGAAGCTGGTTCAGATATTGGTGGGTCCATTCGGAACCCGGCACATTATTCGGGAATCTATGGACATAAGCCGACCTGGGGAATCGTGCCTCAATACGGACACACAGCAACGTTGTTGCCCAATCCGCAAGCGGACCTGGTGGTCTGCGGGCCGATGGCGAGGTCCGCGGAAGACCTGCGGCTGTTTCTGGATATTACGCTGGGGCCTGAGCCTCTGGAGGCACCTGGGTGGCGTGTTGAGCTTCCGGAGGGGCGGTATGAATCGCTCTCTGATTTCAGGGTCGCGATCTGGCCCACGGATGACAATGCCCCGGTATCAGCAGAAATCAGTGACCGTATCAATGAGGTCGGTAGGGTGCTTGCATCCTGTGGTGCCATCGTCTCGGATATCGCGCGGCCTGATATAGATTTTAGAAAGAGCCATGAAGCCTATCAGAACCTGTTGCAGTCGATTATGTCCGCCGGTGTCTCACCCGAACAACGCAAGCGAAACGAAGCCCGTGCTGCATCCTTGGACCCGAATGACCTGTCTGACAGAGCAGTCCTGTCGCGCGCGATGGTGCTGAGCCATGCAGGTTGGCTTGGGGCCAACGCGAGACGTCAACGATCCCGTTATCAGTGGCGCGAATTCTTCCGTGACTGGGACATTCTCATCTGTCCTCAGATGGCGACTACGGCGTTCAAGCATGATCACTCGCCGTTTATGCAGCGCACGACCCTGGTAGACAACGTGGAGCAACCGTATTTCACACAGATTTTCTGGGCTGGCGTGGTGACATCGCCACTACTTCCCAGCACCGTATTCCCGACGGGGCTATCAGGCGAGGGACTGCCGATTGGTGTGCAGGCGGTGGGAGACGCGTATCAGGACTACAAGACGATTCGCTTTGCGGATCTGATCACGCAAGAACTGGGTGGGTTCATTGCGCCACCTGCATACGCCGACTGATAGAAGAGATTCTACGATGGCATCAGACGGACCTGTGATCACGCGTGTCGAGTTGACACGTTTCCATATCCAGCTTGAAAACCTGTTATCTGACCCCTCGGGGATGGGCATCGCCTATACACCGGGTTCTGGCCAACCCATGGAGCGGTTTGCCGTCCGCATCTACACCGACGATGGTGTGGTTGGTGAGTATGTGCCGAACAGGGCGCGTGCGCCGGTCATCGTCCCTGCGTCGACCGCACTGGCTTACGGGTTGATTGGGAAACCTGCACTGGCGCGCGAACATCATTACCAGCGTATGCGGCGTGCGACCAAACATGTGGGAGAAGTGGGGATCGGTGCGCTGGATATTGCGTTGTGGGATCTTGCCGGGAAACATCTGGGATTACCTGTCTACCAGATGCTCGGGGGGCACCGGAAGTCACTGCCTGCCTACGCAAGCACGCTGGCGGGTGATCGACAACCTGATGGTTTGTCCTCCGCTCAGGCTTATGCTGAGTTCGCCAGGCAATGTGTCGACATGGGATATCCGGGCTACAAACTGCATGGTTGGCACGAGGGTAACCCCAAAGACGAGATTTCCTTGCTGCGCGCGGTCCGTGAGGAGGTTGGGGATGATGTGGACCTGATGTACGACGCTGCCAGTAATCTCAAGACGTTTGCAGACGCGGTGCGCGTCGGGAAGGCCTGCGACGAACTCCAGTTCCTCTGGTACGAGGATCCGTTTGCGGACGGCGGGGTATCGATAAACGCACATCTTCGCCTGAAGCGCCTCGTCAACACACCGCTTCTGATTTCCGAACATGTACGTAATGCCGAAGCCACGGTGGATATGATGGTGGCCGGTGCGACCGATTTCGCGCGTGTGGATCCGGACTATGACGGTGGGATTACGGGTTCCATGAAGGTGGCGCAGACTGCTGAAACGTTGGGTATGGACTACGAGGTGCATTCGTGTGGGCCCGCGATGCGTCATGTCATGGCAGCGATGCAGAACAGCAACTACTACGAAATCAATCTGTTGCATCCGCGACTGAAGAACGCATGGCATCTACCGGTATACGCCTGTGACTACAGCGATGATCTGGACTGTATTGACGGCGATGGCACTGTGCCGGTTCCGGCGGGGCCGGGGCTTGGTGTTTCCTACGACTGGGACCAGATCGAACGGTCGAGTTTCGACACCGTTCGCATTGGATAGCTTCCTCAGGCGGGGCTCATCTCTGAGTGTAAAGAAATGTAACGATTGTCTGAGGTCTGTAATCCAGACCTAAAGTCAGCACGCGAGGAACCGTTAGGTCGGGGGAGAAAGGTGGAGGAACCCCTTGCTGATGTTTCGCTCAAAACTCCTGGTGTGTTTGTGACCTTTATGTGCCTACCGGCGACATTCGGGCTTTTTGTGTTTCAGCACATCTCCGAACGCAAAGGTTTAGAGACGGGTCAGCAGACCATCGAGCAGGGGAGCCTGACGTTACAGGCGGCAGTTCAGAATCGTTGCTGAGGGTGTGGAAGAAATCAATCAGATCAGGATATTACAGGCGCAGGATTGCGACCTGGTCCAGGGATACTTTTTCAGTAAGCCCGTCCCGGCAGACCAGTTGATTGAGGTGGTTGGAGGGACTTTGCCGCGCTCTACCTGTCAGACCCCGTCGAATACGATACCCGCGTTGTTGCGGGTTGAATCAGGCGCTGGCGGGAAAGGTCGCCATGCGATCGGCATCGATCTGAACGGTTCTGCCGATCAGTTCGGAACGCGTCATGTCGAGCATATCGTCCTCGTTCTGAGTCATTCCCCAGGTTCGCGTACCGTCTTCTGTTAACGCCGCGATGACCGCATGGGCAGGTGACTCGCCCTGGTACATGACGACATAGCTTTCCACGGTTGCCGTCCCGACGTGATCTGTTACTGCCCGTTTTGGCATCAGGTCAATCTCCTCCTGGCAGTCCTCGTACAGGAACGGTTTGTCGGGCGGCGTTGTGGCATACACACCAAAAGCATGTTTGGTTAAGAGACCCCCATTGGACGTCACAAAGGCCTTGTTGTCCGGATTGCTCCTGAGTAGCTTGACCATGCGAACCAGCGCATGCATGACATAGTTGTTGAGCGGGCCACCACCGAACGTCAGGCCCCCGGTAATGGTGAGGCCTCTACTGGATTGATCGATACCGAGCTCGGTCGCGGCAACTTGGACTGCACTCGGGAAACAGCTGTACAGATCCAGGTGATCAATATCACTCAGTCCAAGGTTTGCCAGTTGAAGACAACGATTCCCGGCGACGCGGATAGCCGGTGACGAATACAGGTTGTCCCGATGTGAGACCTCGGCGGTGTCGGTACCGTGGGTGGATGTCCAGGGATAGACCCACAAGGACTCGTCGATTCCCATTGATCGGGCGGTTTCGGTATCGCAGAGCACTAGTGCCGCGGCCATATCCACACTATTGTTGGCGTTCATCAGCTTTGGGTACGGGAACGTGACAGGACGGTTACCTGGTCCAATGGTGCGAATTTCCTCTGCACTGTGTTCCTTCTGAATCCATGCATCGGGATTATTGGCTGCAACCCGGCTAAAACCCGCCCAGAGTTCGCTGATGCGCGTCTGGTGCGCCACGATACTTTCGCCTCTCGCAGACCTAATGGCGTTCTCAAACAGGGCATACCAGTTAGTGGCTCCGCCCAGTCGCACAGCGCGCTCGTGTTCGTTGCTCCCGAACCCACCTTTGTTGAAGACGCGGTCCGGGTCTCCTGCCGCATTCTTCCAGTTGGGTTGGGTACCGGCTTTTCGTGCCTTGGCAGCGAGATTCCCACATTCTGCACCCGTGATGACGACAACACGCTTTGTGCCACGTTGTATTTCAAGCGCCGATTGACTGAGGGCGTACTGCACCATGTTGCCACCCAGGGTGGTGATCCCGGTCTCGACCTTTCCAGCCCCGATGTGCTCAGCGATATACGCTGCAGGGTCTTTGTATTGCCAAAGTCCGCCAATCACATGGATTGCGTCGATCTGTGGAACCAGTTCGGTAGACGTGTCCCGCACGGCAGCTTTCACTGCGTCAATCATCAGATCGAGCGGTTCCTTACCTTCGGTCCAGTCAGTGATGCGTTGCTCGATGTGAGCAATACCGACAAGAACGGGTGTAGACATCGCAGAGCTTCCTTGAGATATCAGGTGTTAAGTAGATCAACAAATGTAGCGGATAACTGCCACTGTGTTTTCTGATAGTACTTGTGTCGGAATAATTTCCACCGACACGGTATAATTTGGCATATTGGAATAGTTATTATTCCATATTTTCATTATTGGTGTATGAATAGCCTCGTTAAGGTGCCTTTGTTGTTGTTCGTCCAGTTCGTTTATTCAAGGTTCCCTGCCATGTCTATGCCTTTGCAAACTGCAAAAATCGAACGTCTCGACATTCGCCATGAGCTCCCCGAGATCAAAAAGCCCATGAAGGTCGTTCCTGGGGATGAGTCCTTGTCCGAATGGGAATTGGCCCGTCAGACCAGTAAAACCTGGTCCATGGAACAAGAATAGCGCGCGTCATTTCCCTCGGCCCCTCCGTGGACCGGGGAGCGGATTTTTACCACAGACCTCCGTTGCCAGCCATGTCCTGGCCGAGTCTATTCGCCTGGCGGCTGCGTCTACCTCCTCACCGTGGTATAACGGCCGTCGCTCTACCCACTGTCCAAGTGCTGCGTCTTCGCGTCAGGGATTCGAATGGCTGAAATCACGATTTGTTACTGTTTCAATGTCACCAAAGCCGATATTGAAGAGCGTCTTGCAGAAGGCAAGTCACTGGATGAAATTCGTGCGGATACGGGACTCGGTTGGGGATGTGGTGGTTGTGCCCGTATAGCGGAAAAACTCTGGGGCGAGAATGGCAATCCCAACGATCCTAGCTTCTACTTTAATGCCATGGATACCGATTCAAGTTCAGGCGCTGAACACGGCACCGACTGACGGCCGCTTTTGATGCAGGTTTCCCTGGTTCCTTCCTCGACTTTTCTGTTGTACTCCCCTCAATTGATCTGCAGGTAGCAGGATAATATGGCAGGGCATGGCCCCGCGGCTGATTCGTTGACCGATGGTGGCAGCACCTGGTCTGCGCTGGGTCACCACGACTATCGACGCTATTGGCTGGGCTCACTGGCGTCTGTAGGTGGTTCACAGGCTCAGACAATCGCGCAGGGGTGGGTTGTCTACGAGCTGACTGGCAGCGCGTTGATGCTCGGTTATCTGGGGATGGCCACGGCTATTCCCTCGATCCTTATGATGCTCATAGGCGGCGTCGTCGCTGATCGATACAGCCGGCGACGAATACTCATTGTTATCTGCCTTCTGGTGACAGCTCTACTGTTGTTGCTTTGCTGGCTTGATGCGTCGGGCGAGTTGAACGCCTGGATTGTGATTGGTATCGCAGGTCTGATTTCCCTCACCACCGGGATCGAGTGGCCCACGCGACAGTCGCTGTATCCGCAACTGATTGACCGACGCAATATGGTCAGCGCGGTCGCCCTCAATTCCATGATTTGGCAGGGTACGCGCATGTCGGTTCCCGCTCTGGCGGGACTTGCGATTGCTTTCGGTGAGACCTGGATGGTGTTTTTGGGCGCTGCTGCGGGCTATCTCGCAATGGTAGCGGTGTTGCTCCGGCTGCCATCTGATCAGCAGCAGTATGTTCGATCGTTTCCTTTTGACGAATTTATGGAAGGCTTATCTTTTGTATTTAGGGAAAGGCTGTTCCTTTACTATTTCCTGTTGTCCTACGCGCTGATGCTGCTGGTGGTCAGTCACCATCAACTGATGCCGGCGTTTGCTGATTTGCTGGGATTAGACGAGCGTGGTTACGGATATCTCATGTCCGCAACAGGGGTGGGTTCTGTCCTGGGGACATTATTGGCGCCAGGGATGCGTCGTTACCTGGCGATTGGGTGGATCACTGTGGGAGGCGCGTTCGGAACGGGGATTTCGGTACTGGTATTCTGTCTGATTACTCTCTGGATTCCGGGACGTGATGGATTTTTACCAGCGATGGTGACGGTTTTTGTCGCAGTGGTCATGCAGTCGGTGTTCCTGATCAACGCGCTGAGTGTGCTGCAGTTACGAGTCCCGGATGCGTTGCGTGGTCGTGTGATGGGGCTGCATGGCATTACCTGGAACCTGATGCCGCTGGGTGCACTACTCGTAGGGTACCTGACTGATTGGGTCATTTTGCCGCTGGCCATGATGTTTGCGATTGTCGTGTTCCTGGTGATTGCGGTCATGGCAGGCACCCGATTGGTCACGCAGGAACATTGACAATGGGTCTATCAAGAATCCTGCCCCGGCGTTTGCGAGCGGAGGTCCGCTTACATCAACACAACAGGCAGAACCGGCTGGGCAGAGTCTCGCAGTCGGCACAATCCTGGTACCAGATTACCAACATCTTTCCAGAGGCGCTGTTCGAGGAATTGCGGTCGAGCCTTGCCAACTGTCCACGGTTGACGCGCAACGAGGGGGCGTGGCGCTCGGGCTCTGCACTGGATGGTCGCAGTCTCATGGCGGGTGGAGGCGGCCTGCCGCTTCAATACCTTTCAAGCAACGCGTTTACATCGCGGATCCAGGGCGAAACAGGGCTTTCTTTGACCATGGTGCCTGAGGCCGACGTGAACAGGCTCAGTTTGCTGTTCTACTCGGGGGATCCTGACCGTGAAACTGGTGCAGTGGGTGTACCCAGACCAGATGGTTGTGGCTGGCATGTTGACGGTAATATCTATCTTGGTCAGCGATGGGCGGGCATCCTGACGTTGAAAGAGTCCACGTTTGACGAGGTCAGCAAACTTGAATTGCGGCCTCATGGCACGACGACCACTATTCTCCGGCAGGGGTTGGAAAATTCACTGATCTTGTTTCAGGGAGATCACGTCAGTCATCGGGTGAGAGATCTGGTTTCGGGTGAAAAGAGGTTCGTGCTCAGTCTTCTGATGTCGGATAATCCTATTATGACCTGGAACCTTTGGCTCAGACGCTATCAACGTCGCGTGAATCGAATGTTCTACGGGTTGTGAAAGCCAGAGTGACGCCACCGGCACGAATGAGCGAGACAGGAAGAAAGTAAGGTAAGCCCATCATGAATCAACAAGAACAATATCTCTTTGACCTTAACGGCTACCTGATTGTCCGAAATGCCCTGACACCTGAGCAGGTGACGGATCTTTCGGGTCGTCTGGAGCAACAGAGAGATGAACGACGCGAAGCCATCTCGAAGGATCCCGTGGAGGAAGTGAAAGACCGGAAGGGCAGGAAGACACGTAAGGTTGGGATCGAGCACCATTTGGGCTCCGATCGAACGATTCTCGGCGCCAGCGGCACTGCGTGGTCATCGCCATCAATGCTCGAGTGGGGTGGCAGCTACATTGACCTTATTGACCTTCCAACGATCGCACCCTACCTGGAAACGCTGCTGGGTAAGAACTACCGCCTGGATCATGACTACATCAACATCATCAACCACGAGAAGCCCGGTCAGTTGTTTCTGCATGGAGGTGGTCAGGGGGCTGGCGGGGCCACCGATCTTGTGGGCCCGACGGATGGAGGTCAGTGTTACTACCGGTACTCCAATGGCCGATTTTTCAATGGGTTGGTTGCCGTCGCCTTTGAGTTGAGTGACGTGAAACCAGGTGAAGGCGGGTTCGCATGCGTTCCGGGTAGCCATAAGGTGAACGTGGAACTGCCGCAGGAATGGAAGCTCAGCAAGACGCAGGATGACATTCCAGAGTGTGTTGACCGGGTTGCGGTGAATGCAGGTGATGCGATTATTTTTACTGAGGCCTGCGCTCACGGCACGGTGCCATGGCAAGGGGCGGGAGAACGCCGAACCGTCTTCTACAAGTACTGTCCACACGCTGTCGCCTGGAGTCCAGGCTACTACAATGAGGATCATTATGATGGTCTTACCGAGTCGCAGCGTGCGATGCTGATGCCGCCTTCTGCGTTTGGGCCCAACGAGCATACAACTTCCCTTTGGAAACAGGCACGCGAGGAACAGGCTGAGCTAAAATCTCTGCGCGAGGAAGTTGAGTCTCTTCGCCAACAGATTTCCTGAGGCGAAACTGTTTCGTTGTTGACTTCAAGATGGCTGGCCCACTCACGAATGCTGAACAGATATCGGAGATCGCCTTCGGGTTTATGGCCTCGAAAGCTCTGTTCGTCGCGCTGCACCTCGACCTCTTTACATACATTGCTGAATTCAAGGGCCAGGAAGCGGGTATCGATGCCGAGGGACTGTCGACTGTCTCGGGTATCTCGATTGATCGTGTGACGACGATAATGACCACGCTGGTGACATCAGGGCTGGTCGAAGGTGATCCCCACGGCTATCGAAATTCCCCTGCCGCAGAGTCCTTCCTCGTGAAAGGTGCACGTTACGAATTCGGCGACTATCTGCGCTACCAGATTGATCGGCAGATGTTCCCATTTATGAACCAGCTTGAGGCGGTCGTGACTGATTCACTCACCGATGATCACACCGACAGTTATGCCAAGTGGATGGCCGATTCAGGGGAGGCCAGGCTCTATACCGAGTCTCAACATTCGGGATCCCTGGGCCCTGGACGGACATTGGCGCGACTGGTGGATTTGTCAGGCGCCAGACGGTTGCTCGACGTTGCGGGGGGTAGTGGTGGTTTCGCGATTCGGTTGTGTGAAGCGTGGCCGGAACTGCAGGTGACCATTCTTGATTTTCCCAACGTGGTTCAGCTGGCAGTAGAGAAGACGGCACACCTTTCAGATAGGATCGACGTGCTGGGCGGCGATGCATTGGTAACAGAATGGCCAGGACCGGTTGATGCCGTGTTGATGAGTTATCTGTGGAGTGGTGTTCCGGGCAAAGCTATCGCCGAACTTGCTGAGAAAGCTTTTGACGTCATTGAGCCTGGAGGTCAGATTATTGTTCATGACTTCATGGTCGATGATGATCGTCAGGGGCCCAGGCTGGCGGCACTTTGGCAGCTGCAGCACCTTGCGTTTACGCCGGATGCAGTGTCGTTGACACCGGAGACGGTCCTGAACTGTCTGACGTCCGCCGGATTCATTGATCTTCATGAAGAAGTGCTGATAGCGGGTATGACGCGCGCGATCTGGGGAAGAAAGCCTGAAACGGACTGATTCGACAGTCTGCAGGTTCGTAGATAACAGGTCGGAGTGCTACTGTCTGCCTGAGATTCCCGGAGCGGAGTAACCGCTCCTGCCATTGGTCACACGATAGGATCAGGCGTGGTGACATCAGGTTCTGTTGACAGATGTGATCGAAAACCTGCGTGGTATCGGGCGTGTGTTGCAGGCTGGGCTGATGATGTCCGCCTCGCGGCTATGCCGTCTTTGGGATGTCGCCGCAGCTGATTGCAGTCGCCAGAGGTGGCTATTACAACCGATCTGACTCTATGATGGCGGCTCGCTATTACCGATGTTGTTGAGGAGTTCTATGTCTATTGGAATCATTGCCAAGTTGAAGTGTGCGGAAGGAAAAAATGCTGAATTTGAGGCTGGCTTCAAGGAAATGCAGAAGGCAGTGAGTGAAAACGAGCCTGGTTGTGAGTTCTATCTGCTGCACAAGTCCCGTTCAGAGGACATTGTGTATTACGTGATGGAACAGTACAGCGACGAGGAAGCGCTGTCGGCCCACGGTAAGTCGAATGCTTTCAAAGCCGCTGGTGCGAAACTTGGTCCCTATTCTGGCGGTAAGGCCGAGATTGAGCTAATGGATCTTGTAAGCTAGTTTCCCGTGTTGACGCGATCGACGAAGCCGCTGACCGGTCTATCCGTCCTATTGCTGGGATCGGCAGCGGTTACGCGCATGGCAGGGATGTGGCTCGTCTCTTGCGGTGCACGTGTGGTGCATCGGAGTCGACCTGATGACGAGAACGACGTTGTTGCGACCTACATCGCGCAGGGCGTTCAGGATTTTGATCCTGCAGATCGTTTTGACGCGGTCATATTGACCCCGGACTTTGCGGATGAGCTGGATGACATTGCGGTCTGCGTCGAAACAGCAGATCGTATCGAGATCACGTCGCCGTATGCGGAATCGGGCGACTTCAAGCGTTCCGCGATCACCGATATGCAATTGTGGGCGCGGTCAGGGCTTGGATACCTGACGCGGCACATGGATGCGTCAGGTGAAATGACCTCAATTGCGATCCCGCGCAACCGTCAGGCGAGCATTCTCGGAGGCGCATTGGCCGCGCTGGCGGTTGTCACACAACAACTATCCGGGGTGGACGAAACATTGCGGAAACCCGCACATGTCCACATCGACCTGCTTGAGCTGTTGGCGATGCTCCCGATGCAGCCTGTAGGGTTCGCTCAACTGGATCAACGGATCATGGGTGCGCCCTCGTCAGCAACATTTCGAATGCCAGGTGGAACGGTCAGTACCAGCAACGGGCTAGCGTATGTCAGGCCGGTTGAACCGGCTCACTGGTCGAAACTGCTCCATCTCATTGGTGTAAGAGCTAGTTTGGCGGATGCCGTCGCTAACGATCTGTCATTGGTGCGATCGAATGTTGATGAAATCGATCGGGAAGTTCGAAGTTGGGCAGCGTCGCTGACTTCAGAGGAAGTCTCAGATATCTGTCAGGACGAACACATTCCCGTGGCGCCCGTTTATACGCCCCGGCAGGTTGCCGGTGATGAACATATGAATGCGCGCGATTTTTTCGTCGATGGCCGGGTTGGTGTGCCATGGCTGGCGTCCCTGGATGAGTCGGCTGCGAAGAAGGCTCAGCGCAGGACGGGGGTCAGACCTGACGAAGGGTTGCCGCTTGCAGGGCTCAGGGTGCTGGATTTGAGCTGGGCCTGGGCGGGCCCGTATGCCACGACGTTGCTCAGTGATCTGGGTGCTGAAGTCATCAATGTTGAGTGGCATCCGCGGGCGAGCAATCTCAGGCGGAACCCACCGTTCGCCGGAGGTGATCATTCATCCAACAATACGGCTGCCTGGTGGAGTGCGAATCAACGGGGAAAGTTCTCTATTGGCATCAATATGAAGTCTGATGAGGGGCGTCGGATCGTACGCGAACTTGCGGCGCAGTCTGACGTGGTTGTGGAAAACTTTGCACCTGGCGTTGTTGACAGACTGGGTGTGGGGTACGACGCGCTGCGAGAATTTAATCCAGAGCTGGTCTACGTCTCATTGTCCGCCTTTGGACAGGTTGGTCCTCGGTCACACTATATTGGCTACGGGACTCAGGTCTATGCGGCGGCTGGCGTAGGGTACGCGACCAGTCTGGACGGAGAAACCGCTTCACAGATGTTTATTCCCTACCCTGATCCGGTATCGGGATTGTGTGGTTCGCTCGCTATTGCATCCTACATCTGGAAAGCCAGATCTGAGCGTTGTACTGCACGGGTGGACGTGTCTGAGCTTGAGACGGTTGCGTTGGTGGGCCTGGAACCGTTGCTTGAAGGTCTGGATACGACCCGCGAAGTCTGCCTGCCGGAATACCTCGTGGTTGAGAGTCGCGGTGGTGAACCGCTGGCCCTGTTTGCGATGGACGAACACGAATGGCGTGCGATGCTTCAGTTCCTGTCGACCGATGACCCGTCAAGTACTCAGAAAGAGGATGTAGTAGAGGCAATCGCCCGGAATGTCGCTGGGCTGGACAAGGACGATGCATTGTCACGCCTGGGTGATGCGGGTTTTGCCGTGACCTGGGTGAGGCCCAGTGCCCACGTATTGATGGATGACTACCTGACTCAGACAGGCCTCTGGGAACAGGATCGTTCACCAGAGGTCGTGAATAGCCGTATCGATATTGCCGGTAGCCTATGGAAGCTCGGCAGTCAACGTACCGGCATATGGCGAGGGTCACCGCGTCTGTTCGGCGATACTGCGTCTATCCTGGCGGGTTTGCTCGGGTATTCGGATGCCGATATTGATGCGTTGAATGCGGCCGGAGCGATTGCTGTCGACTCACCAGAATAGTGCTCGCTTCCCCGCAGCGGTTCTGGCTGGGTTATGATGACGGCCGGACAATTTGGCAAGAACACACCAAAGAGAAACCTATGGCTGAAGATCTCACGTCATTTCGTACCCAGGTTCAGGCCTGGCTTTCTGAACATTTTCCGTCGTCACTAAAGTCTAACGCGGCGGGCATTATGGAAGCTGCTTTCAGCGAAAACGGTTTGTCTGCAGATGCTGAACACTGGCGGCAAAGCCTGGCGGATGCCGGATATGGTGCGCCAACGTGGCCGAAGGAGTATGGCGGTGCGGGATTGTCCGATAGTCAGGCAGCGGTCTTGTCGGGAGAGATGGCGAACGTTGGTGCTTTCAATCCGATACCAGGTCTCGCAGGAATGGGTGTGACCATGGTTGGTCCCACCGTACTTGAGTACGGCAGTGAGGATCAGAAACTGAGGCACCTTCCGGGAATCGCGTCGGGAACGGTCCGATGGTGTCTGGGACTCTCGGAACCCAATGCAGGATCAGATCTTGCCTCTCTGACGACAAAGGCACAGGACGATGGTGACACCTGGATCGTCAATGGCCAGAAGATCTGGACTTCAGGTGCTGATCGATCACAGTGGTGCGGCGCGCTGGTTCGCACAGATGCGTCCGCGAAAAAAAGAGACGGCATCAGTTTCCTGATGTTGAAGATGGATCAGCCAGGCGTGCGTACCAGACCCATCAAGCTGATAGGCGGCGCTTCCCCATTCTGCGAGACGTTCTTCGATGATGCACGAGCTGAAAAAGATGACCTGCTGGGTCCTTTGAACAATGGCTGGAGTGTGGTGAAGCGCCTGCTGCAACACGAACGTCAGAGTCAGACAGGGGCTGGTGCGCCGAGTGGCAGTGGCAGCGCCGCGCTGTCCATTCAGGACCTGGCGAAGAAATATGTTGGAACCACCGAGAGCGGCGAATTGGCAGATGCCGATCTGCGATCCCGTCTGACATCCCATCTCATGGCGACGAAGGCGCATGCCATGACCGGCAGCCGAATTCGTGAAGAAGCCAGGGGCAAAGTGGAGGTATCTGCTGCTGCCTCGATTCTGAAGAACTCAGCGACCATTGTGGCGCAGGTCCGCTCTGAACTGACGATTGAGATGATGGGGAACCAGGGGCTTGGCTGGGAAGGTGATGATTTCACGCCGGAGGAACTTGCGACCGTGCGCGGATGGCTTTCGGGAAAGGCGATTTCCATCTATGGCGGTTCTTTCGAGGTTCAGAAAAACATCATTTCAAAAAATATACTCGGTCTCCCTGAGACAACTCAAAAGGGTTAAAGCAGATGGCCGCACTCACCGGAGAGCAAACGCTGATAAGGGATCAGGCCCGTGCCTGGGTCACTGAGCAGTCCCCCGTCAGGAAATTCCGCCAGATGCGCGATGAAAAGGCGCCGCTGTCTTTTCACGCTGATGATTGGCAGGCGATGATTGATATGGGTTGGACTGGGATCCTGGTCCCGGAGAAATACGGCGGATCAGAGCTGGGATATCTGACGCTCGGTATCGTGCTCGAAGAAACCGGCAGACAGTTGACGGCATCTCCGCTACTGGCATCTGCGGGAATCGGTGCGGCCGCGCTTCTCGTTGCGGGTTCTGATGAACAAAAGCAACGGATTCTTCCCGGCGTGGTAGATGGCAGTAATGTTGTAACGCTGGCAGTTGAGGAGGGCCCGAGGCACGATCCGCGTCAACTGAGCCTGGCCGCGATGAGCCGTGATGATGGCTTGTCGCTTGTCGGTGAGAAGACCATGGTACACGAGGCAATGGCGGCGACACATTTTGTGGTTGCGGTTCGAACATCGGGGCACGCTGGGGATGAGAATGGAATGACACTGGTTCTTGTTGACGCCGAATCGGAAGGGTTGACGCTCTCGCCCCTCAGTACGGTCGACAGTAGAGGCTACGCTAGCCTCTCCTTTTCTGATGTCAAGGTCAGCGAGGAGCAGATCCTTGGATCAGTTAACAGTGCTTACGTGCACCTGGAACAGATTCTTGATCGCGCTCGAGCCGCTACTGCAGCTGAGATGATGGGTACGGCAGCGCAAGCGTTTGATATGACACTTGAGTACCTGAAGACACGAGTCCAGTTTGGTCAGGTGATTGGTTCGTTCCAGGCCCTGGGCCATAGAGCCGCTGACCTGTTCACAGAAATGGAGCTTACGCGATCCTGCATGGAAGGTGCTCTGCAGGCGATTGACGCTGGCCGTGAAGATGTGCCGGAGCTGTGCTCTTTGTCAAAAACACGAACAGGTGAGTTCATTCACCATATGTCCAATGAGTTGATTCAGATTCACGGAGGAATCGGCATGACAGATGAGTTCGACGCGGGACTCTATCTCAAGCGTGCACGACCATTGGAAGCTGCCTGGGGTAATCAGGCATTTCACCGCGATCGGTATGCACGACTCCTAGGGTTCTAAGAATCCCAAAATCGTGTCAGCGGGAATTTTGGACGCAACCGCGATGAGGCCGATAGCAATAACCGTGTAGCGGCTGATGGAGTCTTTGATCGCAAATACGACGGGGTCGTCATTCATTTCGTTGCGATGAGCGAGCAACCAGGGCGCACATCAGATAGGGCGTCTCGTAGGGTGACTGGATGATGTCGCTGTTCAGGTACAGCGCAAAGACAAGGACCGACAGGTAACCACTGGTAGGCCCCACGATCGATATTAGTTCGATATCGTCGAGCCTGTAACCACGACCTTTGGCCGTCGATGTGGTGCTTGTTGCCTGCAACTCTGACATTTCTGTGTAGCGTTTCACCAAAGCTAGGCTCAGGAAAATGAACATCGAGAGTGCCAACAGCCAGTGCGATAGAATCACGTTGATACATGCGGCGCCTGCGACGATACGGGTGGTATACAAACCTGCAAGCAGAATGACATCTACAATCGCCTTCGACTTGAGCACAAAGGAATACAAGGTTGTTGCCACGAGTGCGCCGCCAGGACCAGCGCGAATTGCCATGTCAGCTGCGAAGTGATGGCGATGGCGGCGGCAAGTAACACGGGAATTGCCGCAATCCCACGTGAAACTGACAGTGATTCTCGGGCAAAGGGTCGTTCCCGCTTTGTGCGATGCTGCCGGTCTGCCGATAGATTCAGGAGATCGTGAGAAGGTAGACGCTGGATGCGCAAAGCCCGAACGCAAGGGAGGCCAAAACGGAACTGATCAGTGAATTCATTTCAGTAAAGAGGTGCGCTGTCAGGAGTGGCACGAATATTAAGGCATTTTTTTCCAATTGATGGGGTCGGCACGCACTGACGAGTTCGGTAAGGTGTCTTCTCTTTCCCTCATAGAAGCTCGTCTCGACTTTCTCGGTTGGAATTCTGTCGGGAGACTGAGTCTGGGAAGTCAACGAACACAGCAGAGTCCGCAGCCTTCCAGATAGGGAGGTCTGCTTTACTATCGCCAGCATAGGTATAGCTGTCGAGTTCCCTCGACAAACGTTCGGCCTTTCAGCTGCCTTTCAGTTTGATGCTTTCGGAACTACCGGGAACGTTGTCAAAAATTTCCAGGCGATCCGCGATCTGAGTGGCGATGGAGTGATGGCTTGCAGTTGCCAGCCACACTGGTTGACCCAGTGATTTCTGTTCCTCTAGGTATTCGAGGAGATCGCTGCGGTATGGCAGGGCGCTGACGTCCAGTGTGACGCGCCTGGAAATCTGGTACTTCATCCACGCGCGTTCTCAAATCAACCAGAAGGGGACCATGAACACGTAGAGCAAATTCTGCTTGATCAGCGCCAACAAGGACTCTAACAGCATATCGGTACGTATCGGGGTGCCGTCCAGGTCTGTGACGATGGTCCGTTGTGAATTACTCATTCGGTTCCTGGTTGACGCAGGGGATTTGCGGAATGATCAGCCATCATAGGGCAGGTCGATTATAGGGGCTGGCCGTATTATAGTCACAGCCCCGTATACTGACACGTCCGTTCGACGTATCGGTTTGTAAAATGAAACAGGTGACCAAAGAGCGGTAAAGGAGCGACGATGAATGCTGTAAAAGACATGCTGCGAGCAGGCCAAACTGCCGTGGGGACTTCGCCGTCTCCTGACCAGGAAATTGGTTTCCTGGCGGATTCAGGATTGGACTTTCTGCTATTCGATACACAACATTCACCGGTTGATATCAAGGCTCTGGGTCCATCTTTGGCCTCGATGCGCAGACGAAAAGCGACGCCAATCGTGCGTGTCGGTGAGAACGTCGCAGATCAGGTTTGCTATGCGCTTGATATCGGCGCCAAGGGAATCATTGTGCCAATGGTCAATACCGCCGAGGAAGCCGCCAGGATGGTGAGCTACTGCAAGTATCCATTTGATGGAGTACGTAGTTCTGCAGGTATGCGCGGTGAATGGGGCGAGTTCTCGAACTATCGAGAATACATGGACGCAGTGAATGAACAGGTTCTTGTTATCCCTATGGTTGAGACCGTTGAGGCTATGGATAACCTCGCCGATATTCTCGCGGTCCCTGGGATCGATGTGTTGCTGATTGGTCCCTCGGATCTTTCGATCAACCTTGGTGTGCCACTCGACTATACCAATCCCAAGTACCACGAAGCGCTTGACAAGGTGTGCGCAGCCTGCAAGAAAGCAAACGTGGCTCCAGGTATGTTTTTTGTTCCTCCTGGTATATCACCGGCAGAACTCATTGAAAAAGGCTTCCAGTTCTTTACGCTGCCGTGGCAGGGTTGGGCAGCGGAAGGTATCAAGGCAGGTATCGGTGGTATCAAGTAGTTGATATCACTGACTGATGGATAACGTACAGCGATCTGCCGAATCCGAGGTGTTGGCGAGGCAGGTCGCTGATCACATCAGGACCTATAGCGACACCTTTGGGGAGGCGTTCCATAGGGGGGATCCGTCATTGCTGAGACCATTTTGCCATGTGCCGTTAGTCAGTCTGGGCCGTGGTCGCGTATTCACCGTTTCAACAATCGAAGAAAGTGACGAACGTTGGCGGCGTGCACATGCATCTTTACCAAAAGATTACCAAAACAGTGTGCTGCATGCCGTCGATGTGATGATGACAGACAAGAGGACGGCGTTTGTCACAGTTGACTGTGGTCGGTTCAACCAGAACGGTGAAGAATACCACCGCTTTTACGCGTCCTATGTCACGATACTCACCGATATGGGATGGCGCATAACAACATGGATCGGTCATGATGAAGCCGAGCCTGCGTACACAGTTCTTTGAAGGTTCACGCCGAGAGAGGTCGCCATGCTGACAGAAGCTGATCTTCTTTCGGCGCTGCCCGATACCACCTCTACATTGCGTCTCGATGGGCTCATGGAGTCTGTTGAGATCGTTCGCGATCGATTTGGCGTGCCGCATATCAGGGCGCGAAACGAACACGATGCCTTCTTTGCCCAGGGCTTTGCGACAGCGCAGGATCGATTGTGGCACATGGACTATGACCGCCAACGTGCGTTGGGCCGATGGGCGTCGTGGGTTGGTCCGAGTGGCCTTATAGAAGACCGTCTCATGCGTACCATGGGGCTCGAAGCTGCCGCTCTGGCAGACCTGTCAGTCAGTAGTGAGGACGCGACGGCAATGATCACCGCGTATTGCTCGGGGGTCAACGCGTTCATCAGTTCAACAGCCACCTTGCCCGTGGAGTACCAGCTACTGGGTGTTGGACCAGATCCCTGGGAACCGTGGCATTGCCTGGCTGTATACAAAGTTCGCAATATGCTGATGGGGTCCTATGAAGGAAAGTTGTGGCGTGCGCGTTTGACGCAGATATTGGGTGCAGAGCGATCTGCCGCGTTGTTCAAGGGATACCCGGACGACAGCCTGGTGTCGACGCCACCCCTTCAGACCTATGGTGGCCTGGCACCTGATGTGCTTGGCAGTTTCGCGAGAGCTGCCGAG
>MDTB01005337.1_pt1 | contig 33824 bp, 34 predicted proteins | sample 811161 | NCBI WGS metagenome assembly MDTB01 (sample SAMN05326650, study PRJNA326480) | marine metagenome | isolation source: seawater | place: Mediterranean Sea | collected 2009 | reverse complement strand
ATTAATTAATTTATATGAATATATCAGAAAAAATTTCATTAATTTTATCAGATAATGGATTTAATTTAACTGCAAATTATCAAACTGAAAAAAAAATAAACCAAGCAGCAAAAATAATTAAAACAAAAGAAGAAAAATTAATTGCTGAACAACATGGAATAGCTAATAAAATATTTATTCTTTTAAATGGAGAGTCCGAATTTACAAAATATCATGATAATAAATTATATAAATTAGCAACTTTAAAAGGTAAGGGTTTGCCTCTTGGTATATCAGGATTAAATCCACCTAGTAGATATATGGCTGATATATATGTCAAAGCTAACTCAGAATATATTGAAATTAATACAGAAAAATTAAAAGAAATTGAAAAAATCGATTCATCTTATGTTAGTTTTTTATATTCCTATCTTTTGTTTCAATCTATTAAATTAATTTGGTCTTCAAGAAATTTAAATGATTGTCATATAGAAAAAAATATTAAACTTTCAGTTGGGGTTAAAACTGGTGGCGAAATAGTAAATACTAAAAGAATTAAGGATACAGCTTTTCTTGCATTTTTAAATGAGCAAGATTTAAAAAAACTATTACATTATAGTAGCATAAAACTTTTTTCAGCAAATGAATACATAACGTCAGAGGGACAATTATCAGATGGTATTAATATTTTATTAAAAGGAAAAGTTGATGCTACATTTAATAGCTACACAGATAAAAAATTAAAAAATAATACGAGAACTATTGCAAGATCCGGTGTAGCATTATCTTTATCTGCAGGATTGCATACTATGAAATCGCCATATACAATTAAAGCTACAAGAGACACTACTATATTAAAATTTTCAAATGATTTTATAGATAATTTAATTAAAAAGGATCCAGATTTAGCATTAAAGTTTTTAAAACGTCAATTATGGCAATTGGGAAAATATATTCAAACTTCATCAGGATTAACAACATATCCTGCAAAAGATGAATCAGAATTATTTGACTATCTATTAAATGATAACTCTTCAAGAATACCTGTAAATTCAAAACTTTATAATATTCCTCATTTGTTAAAGAGTCATTTAACTCATTCATTAGCTTTTGATATTATCTATGAAGTTGTAATAACAGGAAATGAAAATGAAAAATCTATTGCTAGTTTAATGATAGATTCAATGTCAGGATTGGAGAGAAAAAATAGATTTTTCAATCAACTAACTAAAATTTACAATAGAGTAGCTTCGTCTCAAGATGAATTGAAGAAAAAAAATCTTCAAAAACTAACAAATGCTGATTTTATAAAAGCATTTGATCAAGTTCCATATGTTATTAAAGGCATTGAGAATTTACCAGATGAACCAACCAATATTTTTTTTTATAATCATTTAGCAAGTATTGAAGAGAACTTACTAGCAAATGGACATTCTTTTAGTATTGATAGTCATTTTATAAGTGCTAAAATTTTATTTCCTAAATATGGTGATGGAGGACAAAGAATTGCTCGGTATAGTAGAAATACTGAATTTTGGAGATACAATTATTATGAAAATTTAGACTATATATTTGTTCATACGCCTGAGTCAGATAAACTTGAAGAGAATGATTTAGAAAAAGAAGAAAGAAAAAAGAAATTATTTGTTGAAACTCAAAATATATTCGACCAAAATCGACCATTAGTAATTGCACCTGAAGGAACTAGTGAGACAATTGATAATATCACAATTAATTCACCAGGTCCGTTTAAACCAGGAGCATTTTTATTGGCAAATCAACTTAATCCTGAACCATTTCTAGTTCCTATAGCGTTAGCAAACTTTGATCATTCTATTTCAAATACAGTTTATTCAGCAGTAATTAAAAAACCAATTAAAATAAAAGATTATGTTAAAGATATAAATAATAAAGAAGAATTGGAAAATTTTTTAAAAGATTACAGAAAAGAATTTAGAATTTATGTTGAGGAAGCTATAGAATTATCAAAAAATATTAACAATAATAGTAAAAAATTAAAAAATATAGAAACAAATATTAATTTAGTCAGTCCAGTTGAAGAAGAATATGAGGCAGATGTTAGGGAATTAGAAATTAATCTTTATAATAAAGAATTAAGAAATAAAAAAACTGTTTTATATGGTAGTTCAACATTTAAAGACTGGATTACTGCAAATAAAGATTTGTCAATAAATAATTTATCTAATTTGGGATTTGGTGGATCAACATTAGTTTCATGCAGAACTTACTTTAATAGAATTGTTGTACCCTTTAGTCCTGATACAATGATTTTATATGCAGGAGACAATGATATAGGAAGTGGAACATCAGCGAAAGAATTACTTAACGAATTTATATTATTCACTTCAGAGGTTGCAGAAAAAATACCAAATACAAAATGTTTTTTTATTTCAATAAAACCAAGTATTTTTAGAAAAGATTATTTAGAAATAATATTAGATACTAATGATAAAATCAAAAATTCTATTAATAATTTGAATCAATGGAAATATATAGATTTATGCTCTCCAATGTTAGAAACTGGTTATGAAAAATTTTATGGAGATGACCCACTTCATATGAATGTTCTAGGATATAGTTTACTAAGCAAGTTAATTAGAGATGAATTATCTGTATTGAATAATTATTAATTAAAGTTTGGTAAATAATCTTTGTGAGCATTTATTAGTTCATCAGTCATAGAGTAAATTTCATCAATTGATAAGGTTGAAGATGTTAGAGGATCAAGTAAAGCTGCATGATATATATGTTCCTTTTTTTTTGTAATTGCAGCTTCAGCAGTTAAAATTTGAACATTAATATTTGTGCGCATTAAAGCAGATAGTTGTTCTGGTATATTACCAATTTTTTCTGGGATAAAGCCTTCTGAATTAATTAAACAAGGGAGTTCTACACAACAATTATTGGGTAAATTATATATTAGATTATCATTCATCACATTTGCATTAATTGTAATACTTTTATTATTTGTGACAGCATCAATTATATATGATGCATACTCATTACTTAATTTTAATGGTTCATTTTTTAAAGCTGTAATGTTTTTTTCTAATTCTTGCCAGGTTTTAATATGATGCTCACATCTATCTAAATATTCGTTAATTGGAATTTTATATTTATTAATTAGATCATCTCTATTATTTTTAATAAACCATGGAACATATTCAGCAAAGTGCTCACTTGATTCAGTAACAAAATAACCAAATCGACGTAAAACTTCATATCTAACCTTTTCATGAAGAATTTTATTGGATTCATAATGAATTTTCTTACTACGAGATGAAATTTTTTTATCATTAACTATTTCATCAGCTAAATTTTTTAATTTTGGATAAAGATCAATACTGGATCCATTTTCTTTTTTTTCAAATTTTAAAAAAAATGCCATATGATTAATTCCAGCACATTTGAAATAAATATTTGAAATATCTTCATTTAAATCATCAGCTAACATTTCAGCAGTTCCTTGAACAGAATGACACAAGCCTATCGATTTTATTTCTGGAAATTTATTTTTTATTGCTATCATATTGGTACACATAGGGTTTACATATTGCAACCAAATTGCTTTAGGACAAACGTCTGTAATATCTTTTGCAATATCTAGTAAAATAGGAATAGTTCTTAATCCTCTCATAATACCTCCTATTCCTAGTGTATCTGCAATAGTTTGTTTAAGCCCATATTTTTTTGGAATATCAAAATCTATAACAGTTGAAGGTTTATAACCACCAACTTGAATAGTTGTTTGAACAAAATCAGCATTAAGCAAAGCTTCTCTTCTATTGGTGTGTAGCGTAACTTTTGGGTTAGCATTAAGTTTAGTAGATACAGTATCTATTAATTCCTTTGCTAATTTAAGCCTACTTTCATCTATATCCATTAAAGATATTTGGATATTTTTAAATGAAGGTATATGTAATAAATCAACAACAATATTTTTTGTAAATACTGCACTACCAGCCCCTATTATTGTTAATTTAATCAAAATTACTCCCTAAAAAACAATATCACAATTTTTCCTTAATTATATCCATATTACAACAATATTTACAAATAAAATATATTTGTGGCACTGATCAAAAGAATAGTTCTTTTTTTTATTTCATTATTTTTTATCATAATTCTCCTTGTAGGTGCCACATCTTCATATGGACTTACTTTTTTAGTATAGTAAATATAAATAATGAAAAATCTTATTGAAGAATTAATTTTTTCTACCTCAGGTAAGGGAATGTATGAAATTACAAAAAATATCAATAACTGGGTTTCTAAAAATAGTATTAATCAAGGTCAATTAAATTTATTTATTAAACATACATCCGCATCAATTACTATTATGGAAAATGCGAGTCCTGATGTACTAGATGATATAAATAATTTTTTTCTAAAATTAGTACCTGAAGACTCATCTTTATATTCACATGAATATGAAGGAAATGATGATATGCCAGCACATATAAAATATATGTTAACGCAAACATCATTAACTATTCATATTAAAAATAAACAGCTAATTCTTGGAACTTGGCAAGGTATATACCTTTTTGAACACAGGTATAATCCTCATAAAAGAAAAATATCTTTGAGTTTCTTAGGAAATTAATGATATTAATATTAGTTAAATATGGAGGCAAAATGTCTGTAGCAAGAATAACAACTATTAAATTTAAAAATAAAGAAGATGCTGATAAATCTATTGACGATTATTCAGAAAAAGCACCTAGTGAATTTCCAGAAGCAGAACAATTATTACAAATACGTGCGAGTGATACAACTGTAATGGCAGTATCTCTTTATGTTGATAATGATGCAATGGATCGCGCATCAGCTGCAAGATCTAAAAGAATGAGTAATAATGAAAATACATTTGATGTTGTTGATACTAAAACTGGTGATGTAACATTAAATCACAAAAATTAAATTTAGGAGAAAAAATAATGTCTAATGTAATGAAAGTTTCTTTTGAAGAAGGAGAAATTAAAACTCCTGATAAAGCACATTCATCAACTGTTAAGCTTGGTAACGTTACAATGAGCAAAACTACATTACAGCCTGGATGGAGCTGGAGCTCATGTATTAAACCTATTGTTGGTACTGAAAGTTGTCAAGCAGGTCATGTAGGAGTTGTTATTAAAGGTGAAATGAAAGTAAAACATGACGATGGAACAGAGGATAATTTTAAGGCAGGTGATGCATATTATTTAGCACCGGGACACGATGGATGGATTGTAAGTAATGATGAATTTGTTTCATATGAATTTACAAGTGACCAAAAAGATTTTGGACCTTGGAAAAGATCGTAATTTAATAACGGGTCTATAAGACCCGTTTTTTTTATAAATATATTTTATCTGATAAATTTAAAATTAAATTAAAAATACCATTAAAATTTTCTACCATAATTATCTCCTGAATATTTACATAATCAAGATTCGATAATTATTATATATTTACCAATTGAAATGAATATCTTTTTTAAAATATTTGTTATAAATTTCTGTTATACTATCTTTTAAAGAATCTATTTCATTAAGTTCAGATGCTTTAATATTTAATTCAGCTTGAATTTTATTTTTAGCACCTGGTATTACTACAGTTATCTCAGGATGAGATAGTATCCATTTCAAAGATAAATCAGTTAATGAAAAATCATTAGGTTTAATTTTTTTTAATTCTTTAACCGCTTCTAATCCTTTTGCAAAATCGATACCTGAAAATGTTTCCCCAACATCAAATGCGTCACCATTTATATTATAATTTCTATGATCATTTTCAGGAAATGTAGATTGACTATTCATTTTTCCAGTTAACAACCCACTAGCTAAGGGAACTCTAGCTATTATTGCTACATTATTTTTCTTTGCTTCTTTAAAAAATATTTCACTAGGTTTTTGGCGAAATACATTAAAAATAATTTGAATACTTTTTACATTTGAATAATTGATAGCATCTAAAGCTTCGGAAACTTTCTCAACACTAACACCATAATAATTTATTTTTCCTTTTTTAACTATTTCATCCATCATTTCATATGTTTCTTTTTTTCCACATATCTCTGATGGAGGACAATGTAGTTGAACAAGATCAATTACTTCAACACCTAAATTCATAAGAGATCTATCAATAAAAGTCTCAATATTTTTTAAATTATATCCTTCACCATTATGTGGGTTTAACCTTCGACCTGCTTTTGTTGCAACATATATTCTTTCTTTAGTATTTTTTAATACTTTACCAATTATTTTTTCACTTCTACCATCACCATACACATCTGCTGTATCAAAGAAATTAACACCATTATCTAATGAAGCATAAAGAGCTTCTTTAGCATCATTTTCTGAAACGTCTCCCCATTCAGAACCAATTGCCCAACACCCTATTCCAATTTCTGATACCTTCCATCCTAAATTACTAAATTCTCTATATTTCATTTATCTAAATTATTTTTCACGGATTGTTTTATTATAATGTTCATTTCTTTCAAGAAGTCTTTCATGCCCATCATGATCAAAATCATACTTTGCAACTATATCCATTTTAAAATTATTATAATCATCTTTGCCACGAACAAGTATTGCACTATCGTTATCACTTTTTAATTGCTGCATATCAGTTGTGATGAATTGAAAATTAAGTCCTATTCTTCTATCATTGCTATTATTTGGTTGAGAAGCATGAAGGATTAATCCATGATGAAAAGAGGCTTCACCAGGCAGTAGTGGACAAGATATAGCCTTATCCTTTTCAACATTTTGAACAGTCTGTCCTCTTGACAAAACATTATTACTATCATTTGTAGATTTATGATCAAAAAAGCCTTGTTTATGTGAACCAGGTATCATTTGCATACATCCACTAAAATCATTAACATTTGATAAAGCAATCCAAGCGCTTACTTGTTTTTCGTTATTATCAAAACCCCAATATGTTAAATCTTGATGCCAACTTACATGAGTTTTTGATTTTGGTTCTTTAATTATAAAAGTTGAATTATAAAGTAAAATGTTTTTTCCAATTAATTCTTCTACAAAATCTAACATGATTGTGTTTGTTGCTACATCATGAACCCATTTCAACATTGTGTAAGTTTTTGCAAAATAATGAAGAGGTCCTATTTTAGATTCTGTTAATTCTAATTTTTTTCTATATTCATTTGCTTGATCAATACTAAAAAGCCTCAGAGGTGAATAATATCCGTTATTATTATAAAATTCTTTCATTTAAACTATTTATTCTAGTAAAAGAGTATAAATAAATCAATTATAATAGATTAAAAAGAATCCTACTAAGCAAATAATAAAGATATCGAATAAAAGTAATGCTTGCATCTATAATTTGTGGTGCAGATTTTTATGGATAGAATACATTTACTAACTAAATATATTGGTTGATCGGCACCACGATCAATAAAGTATATGAAAAAAAAGACTAAATTTTAGTATAAAAGAGGCAATATTGTGAAAAAAATAAGTTGGATTACACATTCTCATTACGACATTCCTCTTCCAAAAAATCATAGATTTACTTCTAGTAAATTTTCAGATCTGTATAATGAATTGAAAAAAAGGGATTATTTTAAAAATGCTATAATTTTAAAACCTAATAAAGCAACAGTTGAAGATCTTGAGATAATTCATGAAAAAGAATATATATTAAAAATTAAAGATGGGACTCTATCAGACAAAGAAATAAGACGTTTAGGCTTTAATTGGTCTGAGGTATTATCAAATAGATCTTTTTTAGCAGTAAATGGAACATTATTAGCATGTAAAGAAGCATTGAAAAACGATATAGCTTGCCACTTAGCTGGAGGAACTCATCATGCTCATAAAAATTTTGGTTCAGGATATTGTGTTTTTAATGATATTGCATATTCATCTAAAAAGCTCATACAAGAAAATCTTGTAAAAAAAATCATGATAATTGATTTAGACGTTCATCAAGGTGATGGAACAGCTGAAATATTAACAAAGGATAAAAATATTTTTACTTGCTCTATGCATTGTAAAAATAATTTTCCTTTTAGAAAATCTAAGAGTGATTTAGATATTGAATTAGATGATAATTTAAATGATTATCAATACTTAGATATTTTAGACAATACTCTAAAAAAATGTATAAATTATTTTATCCCGGATATAGTTATTTATGATGCAGGAGTTGATGTACATGAAAATGACAAACTTGGTAATTTAAAACTAACAACTAATGGAATATTAAAAAGAGATAAAAAAGTTATAAATTTTTTTAAGAAAAAATCAATTCCCATAGCAACAGTTATTGGAGGGGGTTATTCAAATAATAATTTAGAACTAGCAAAAAGACACAGTATTGTATTTCAAGCTGCTCATGAAGAATTTAATTAAATAAATATTCTTATTTAAATATTTATCATGATAGATATATTAATGGTTAAAATAATTTCTAATTATATTTATGGAAGCTAGAAACAAAGGTTTACTATTATCATTAGTAGGTGTTTTAATACTAAGTCCTGATAGTTTATTAATTCGTCTTGTTAATTTAGATGATTATAGTTTAATATTTTATAGAAGTGCATTGCCTGTAATAACAATTTTTTTATTTTTATTTTATATTTATAAATTTAATTTATTTAAATCATTTATTTTGATTGGAAATATTGGAATTTTTTATGCTTTATTGTATGCAATTACTCATGTTTGTTTTGTATATTCTATTCAAAATACATCTGTAGCTAATACTTTAGTATTGATTGCAGCTGCACCCATTTTTGCAGCAATTTTCTCTATATTTATTTTAAAAGAAATACCAAATTTTTTTACATGGATCATAATTTTTATTGCACTTTTAGGCATGATAATAATTGGATGGGGTAGTTATACAACTTCTGGATTTTTTGGTGATTTAATGGCCTTAATTGTTGCATTAGGAATGGGATTTAGCATGGTTATTGTAAGATACTATAAAAATATAGATTTAGTTCCAGCATGTTTAATTGGATGCATCATCGCTGCATTATACGCTTTACCATTTGATATAAATTTTAGTTTAAATAGTTTTCAGGTATTAATTCTTTTAATTATGTGTTTAATTATTTTACCTATTCCATTTATTATATTAACTATTGCTCCAAAATATGCTCACGCACACGAAGTAGCTCTTATATTCTTAATGGAAAGTGTATTAGGAACTGCTTGGGTATGGTTTGTGATTAACGAAGTTCCACCTATAAATACGATTATTGGTGGAATAATTTTATTAATTGCAGTTTCAATTTTTATAGTTAAAACAACTAGAGAAAAAAATTGATTATTATTTATAATTTTCTCTTATAAAGATATAAATACCACTTATTACAATTAATAATAAACCAATGTAAATCCATATATCTGGAAGTTCGTTAAAAAATATATAACCTACTAAAATATTAGTAGAAATTTCAAAATAACCCAGAGGAGCAAGTTTAGATGCTTCTCCTAATTTTAAAGATAAAATAATCAAAAAATGTCCTAAAGTACCAATTGAAGCTAATAAAATTAAAAATAAAATTTGTTCAATATTTAAGTTGTTCCAAAAAAATGGCACTATTATTGAAATAAATAAAAATCCAATAGAACCAGTAAATATTAGTGTTACAACAGCACTATCCGAGAATGACAACTTTCTTGTATAAATAATATAAAAAGCATACGAAATTCCAGCAGCTAAAGCTGAAAAAGATGCTAAATTAAAAGCAATAAAACCAGGTCTAATAATTATTATTACACCTAAAAAGCCAATTACTACTGCAGTCCACCTATGAACACCGACTCTTTCACCTAAATAAAATATTGATAATATAGTTACTATTATAGGTGATACAAAGGCTAGAGTTAAAGCTTCTGCTAAAGAAATTATAGATATTGCATAAAAGAAAAATACTGTTGAAAGAAATAAAAAAAAACTTCGCCATAATTGAACAGAAAGAGTTTTTGGAAAATCTAAATCTTTTCGAAAAAAAATAAAAGCAAGTGGAATACTAATTAATAACATAAAAAAATATCTTCCCCAAACAACTTGAAGAAAGTGCATTTCTGTAGATAGATGTTTTGCAATTCCATCCATAAATGGTAACAAAAGCCATCCAGATAAATTTAATATATATGCTAGCATTAATTATTCTTAAAAGCAGAGGGATCACATATTTTACAAACTAGGCTTCCTCCACCATATTGTGGATTATAATTTTGATAAAAAATATCATTTGATGAAATATTATTTTGAAATAAATATTTTTCAATTTCCCAATAAAAACGATAACATTTTGAACATTTTGGTGCATCTAATTTATGAAAAGGTTTGTAAATATTATTCCATAATTTTTTGCATTCACCTAAATCTGTTTTTTTAATATTTTCAGATAAATTTGATGGAATATCTATAAAACATTCAGAACACTGTATTTCATAATTTACATTTTTATAAGGACCATCATTATATTTTTTACCAATAGTATTTCTTCCAATGTATTTTGTTGAGTTACAATTAGGACAATTGAAATTATTAAATTTTTGCATATAAAGTTATGAATGAATTTTCATAACATTTATAATTAAATAATAGTATTGATTTTTATAATGAACTTATATTTTCCATATCTTTTTGTATTTTTTTGGAGCTCAGCTTTTATAAGTGGACAATTTATAGTACAATCTGCTAGTCCGTTTGCTGCATTATCATTAAGATTTTTTATTGTTTCAATTTTTTTTTTATTATTTTCATTTTTTTTTAGAGAAAAAATTCTAATCAATTTAAATTTAATTTTACAAGCATCCATTACAGGAATTCTTTTTCATGGTTTTTATCTTGGAGGAGTTTTTTTTTCTTATTCAATAGGTTTTTCAGCAACATTATCTGCATTAATTGTTGGTTTACAACCTATCTTGACTAACATTTTAAGTGGTCCAATTTTAAAAGAAAAAGTTAATACAGTTCAATGGTTTGGAATTATTCTTGGTTTTATTGGCGCTGCTTTAGTAATTGGATATGATATAGGAAATTCTATTCCATTTTTTGGAATAATAGCATCAATAATTGCTTTATTAGGTGCAACAACTGCAACAATTTGGCAAAAAAAAATTACTAATAATATTACCTTATCAGTAAATAATTTTTATCAAGCATTAGCTGCAACATTTTTTCTTTTATTAATTTCATTAAATTTTGAAATTTCTTATATAAATTTTGACAATAGATTTATTATTTCAATGGGATGGCAGATAATTTTGGTCTCTTTTGGTGCATATGCAATTTTAATGTATTTAATAAAAACTGGAACAGCAAGCAAAACATCTAATTTATTTTTTTTAGTTCCACCTACTACGGCTATAATGGCTTATTTCGTTTTAGGAGAAGAATTGTACTTAATTGATATAATAGGTCTAGCAATATGTACATTTGGAGTATATATTTCCACTAGAAAATAAATTTTTTTTTATTAATTATAAATAATGTATTTAATAATAAAAACATTAGTTAGTGCATTGATAGTAGTAGTAGTATCAGAAATTGCAAAAAAATATACATGGACTGCTGCAATAATTGTTTCTATACCATTAACATCCTTGTTAGCTTTTATCTGGCTTTACTTGGATACTAAGGACATTCAAAAAGTAATTGATTTATCATTTAGTACTATTGTAATGACAATACCCTCTATTACATTTTTTATTGTTTTACCTTTAATGTTAAAATTAAAACAAAATTTTACTTTTTCTTTGTTGATAGCTATTATAAGTACAAGTTTAGCTTATATAATTTTTATTACCATAATAAAAAAATTTAACTTTTATTTTTAATAATATTTTCCTTATTCATTAAAATAGGTCTACCATCATGAGCAGTATTTAAAGGATAATATTCTCCTTGATATTTTACACATAGTGTTAGACCAGATCTTTTTTCATTACCTAAATTAACCTCTAAATCTACTATTACTAATTCAGTATTTTCTAAAACTTTTAAAATTTTCATATTTTTCCTTTCAAATATTAATAAATAAATAGTTGTAAGATTTTGCATTGTAAGATGTTAAAACAAAGAATTAAATTTAAATTAATTTTAAAAATTATGATTAAAGCATTGATATTGTTTACTTTTCTAATTTTAACTAATAGTATATTTGCAAAAGAAAAAGTAATTACAATAGCGAGTACAACATCGACTCATGATACAGGTTTATTAAAAAGCATTAATAAAGAATTTACAAAAAAATATAAAATAAGAGTAAATGTAATTTCACTGGGTACTGGACAGGCAATAAGAATTGCAAAAGATGGGAATGTAGAAATATTATTAGTCCATCATACTCCATCAGAATTAGAATTTATGAATGAAGGTTATGGAATATTACGAAATAACTTAATGTATAATGATTTTGTTTTAGTAGGTCCTAAAAGTGATCAAAATAAATGTATTTCAATAGAAGAAAAATTAAAAGAAATAAAAGATAAAAAATTAATTTTTATTTCCAGAGGGGATGATAGTGGGACGCACAAAAAAGAAAAAGAATTATGGGATTTAATTAATATTAATACAGATAATGATATGAATTGGTATTTAAGTGTAGGTCAAGGTATGGGTCAAACGTTATTAATATCTAATAATAATAATGCTTATACTTTAACTGATAGGAGTACATGGATATCATTTAAAATGAAAAAAAACTTAAAAATAGTATGTGAAAATTTGCCACCATTATTTAATCAATATGGAGTTATATTAATAAATAAAAAATTAAATAAAAATCTTAATACAAAAGATGCAGAGATATATATGAAATGGATAATTTCAGATAATGCAAAAAAATTAATTAATAATTTTAAAAAAAATGGACAACAACTATTTTTTTTTAATCACCATTAATTAATTCTTCCAAAAAATGTTAATCTAGCATTCTCGGATAGTTTTATACCCTCCTCCTCATTATAATTAAGTGTAACCAAAATTCTTGACTTATCAGATGAAACTGGTGTGACTCTATGTAAATAATTTCTACCATAAAAAAGTATAAGTGTACCTGGAATAGCATTAATTTTTTTTGGCTTAATAGATGAGTTTAATATTTTTTTTAGAAATGATTTATCTATAAAATTTTTATTATAATCTCTTCCCTTATTTACATATTCAAATTCACCACCACTATCAGAAGCTTGAATCATCAAAGTAATAGCAAAGGAAGCATTATCAAAGTGCCAACCTAATTGCTGAGTTTTTTGATAATAATTATAATTTATAGATGATAAAGTATCTTTATAAGGATAAAGATTATTTAAATTTAAAACTCCTTTTAAAAATTTTTTAAATAAAAAAGATTTATATAATAAATTTAATTTAGATTTTTTATTTATTAAATCATGTGGCACACAGCCTTTATCACTTATTACTTCAGTATTTGTGGGATCATTATAATCTAATGATTTATTTTGTTTGTTTAATAAGATAGTATGATTTTGAGAACAATAAAAAGCTCTATCTTGTAATTTTAAGGCTTCGTCGATAAGTTCATTTAAACAATCTTTATTTAGAAAGTTATTCATTATTAGGATAGAATTTTCTTCTATTTGTTTATTACAATATCTAACATATTCTTCTTTGTTTATTGGGTGTTTTTCAATATTTACAATTTCTTCCAGGTTATTCATTTTTTATTAATTTATTTATATATTATATTAGTGGATGTTTAATTTAAAATATTTATATATTTAGCTTTAATGGTTTGGAATTTTCAAGATAGTTATATTGATTTACCTGATATATTTTATAGTAGAGTTAAGCCAAATTCATTTAATAATAAAAAACTTATTTTGTTTAATAAAGATTTGGCAAATGAAATTGACTTAAATTTTGATAAATTTGATGAAAAGGAAATTTGTGATATTTTAATAGGAAAAAAATTATCAAATAAACATTTTTTTTCACAGGCATATGCAGGCCATCAATTTGGTCATTTTACTATACTAGGTGATGGAAGAGCCTTATTGCTTGGTGAACATATTACAAAAAATAATCAAAGGCTTGATATACAATTAAAAGGATCTGGAAAAACTCCCTATTCAAGAAATGGTGATGGAAAAGCAGTTTTAGGACCCATGATTAGAGAATATATAGTTAGTGAAGCAATGCATAATCTAGGAATACCCTCAACTAGAGCATTAGCTGTAATAACAACTGGAGAGAATGTACTCAGAGAAAAAAATGAACCTGGTGCAATATTAATTAGAATTGCGAAATCACATATACGTGTTGGTACTTTTCAATTTGGAAGTCTTTTAAAAAAGCGTGAAGAATTTGATAGTTTAATTTCTTATACAATTAATAGACTCTATCCAGAGTTAATAAATACAAATAATAAATACATAAATTTTTTTGAAAAAATTTGTGAAATACAAATTAATTTAATTGTTGAATGGATGAGAGTTGGATTCATACACGGAGTAATGAATACTGACAACATGTCTTTATCTGGAGAAACAATAGATTACGGACCTTGTGCTTATCTTGATATATATAATCCAAAAACAGTTTTCAGCTCAATCGATAAAATGGGTAGATATAGTTTTGAAAATCAACCTAAAATTAGTTTATGGAATTTAGCTAGATTTGCAGAAACAATACTTCATTTAATTGATAGTAATGAGAATAAAGCAATAAAAATTATTGAAGAAATATTAAATAAATACAACAAAAAATTTAATTTAAAATGGAATATTATGATGAGTAAAAAATTAAATTTAGAATTAAATAATGATAATGAAAATATAATTAAAGATTTTTTAGATTTAATGCATATATATAAACTTGATTATACAAATACATTTATTAATCTAGAAAATAATAATTTAGATAAAAATATTTTTAAAGACTGGATTAAAAAATATAATAAATTTAAGAAACAAAAATTTAATAATGTGAATCCAACAGTTATACCTAGAAATCACATCATAGAAAAAATAATAAATGAAACATATAATGAAAATTATAATCTCTTATATGAATTTGAAAAAATACTTAAAAATCCTTATGAAAAAAATATAAACAAAAAATTCATAAATCCGCCAACTGATGATGAAAAAATTTATCAAACATTTTGTGGAACATAAATTTATTTGATGGCTCCTTCAGTCAAGCCTGAAACAAAATATTTACCTATAAAAAGAAACAAAAAGATAACAGGTAAACTTGCTAATACAGCTCCTGATAGTAAGAAACCCCAATCAATTTGATACTGACCAACAATTGAAGCTAAGCCTACAGGTAAAGTTTTTAAATTATCTGTACTAATAAGTATTGAAGCAAAAAGATATTCTGTCCAAGAAATAATAAAACAAAAAATAGCAATACTAGCAATGCCTGGAGCAGCTAAGGGAATCACTATCATGTAAATAACAACAAATCTTGAAGCTCCATCAATATATGCTGCTTCTTCAATTTCAGTTGGAATTAATTTAAAAAAAGCTTTCAACATCCAAACAGCAAATGGAGTTGCAAATAAGACATTAACTATAATTAATGCAAAGTAACTATTAAGTAGATTTATTTTTGCAAAAAGTAAATAGATTGGTATTAACAAAATTACACCAGGAAAAGCATAAGTTACAAGAAGTGAATATTCTACAAACTTATTTCCATAGAATTTAAGTTTGTGTAAACCATATGCAGCTGAAACAGATAAAATGATTGAAATTACCATAGAAGAAAAAGATACTATTAAGCTATTTTTTAAATATATAAAAAAATCTGAGTTAAATAATATTTTGTTATAGTGTTCTAAAGTAAATGATCGTGGAATAATTGTTGTTGATGTTGCTATAATTTCCTGAGGACTTTTAAATGAAGATGTTATTATCCAAAAAAAAGGGAAGAAAAATACTAATATTATAACAAATAAAGATAATGTTAAAAAAAGAAATTTTATATTATTTTCTTTAATCATCTTCTTTTGGAGCCATAAATTTAATAAAAATAATAGAAAATAATAATAAAAAAAAACTAGTTAAGATTGATAATGTTGCCGCGTGACTAATTCGAAATTTAGTGAAAGCAGTCTCATAAATCAATAAAGGCAATGTTGTAGTAGCGCTAGATGGACCGCCTTTTGTTATTAACCAAATTATATCAAAGATATTGAATGATAATAATGTACCGACTAAACCTAATACAAAGAGAACATTTTTAAGGTTAGGAAAGGTAATAAAAAAAAATTGTTGTATAAAGTTTGCTCCATCAACTTTTGAAGCATCATATATCTCTCTATTAATAGAATTAAGTCCTGAAAGAATAATTAATGCTAAAAAAGGACTCCATCTCCAAGAATTTATGAGAACTAAACTTATGAAGGCCTTATTTGGTGAACTAAAAAAGCCAGTAGCTTCATCCAAAATTCCTAAATCTATTAAAACTGAATTAATTACACCACTGCTACTACTCAGCATTAATTTCCAAATTACAACAACAACTACGGTTGGTATAATAAATGATAAGATTATCCAATTTGCCATAATTTTTTTTCCAGGAAAATTATAATTAATAGTTAAAGCAATAGTAAAAGCAAAAAAAGTTTGACAAATTGCATTACCAATTATCCAATATATACTATTAAGAGATGCGTTTAAAAATTTAGTTTTTGTTATTAACTTTAAATAATTATCTAATCCTACAAATTTTCCTGAAGTTCCTATTATTTTAACATTAAATAAACTTAACTCGAAAGCAATATAAATTGGAATTACAATTATAATTGAAATCCAAATTACTAATGGAGATACAAATAGCCAGCCTTCAATATTATTTTTTTTCACAAAAATTACAGCACCTCATAAAGAGGTGCTGAAAATTTAATTATTTATTCAATAGCTTCAGTCATTATTTCCATACCTTCACTAACTGCATCTTTTGGACTTTTGTCGTCAATTAAAGTCAGCTGAAGTGTTTGTGCTAATAAATTCTGAGCCGAAATAGATGATATACTCGTAAAAGTATTACCATTAGTAAAACCAAATAGACTTCCTCTTGTTGAGTTATCTAACATTGTTTCAACCTGTGATTTATATTTTACGACAACTGGGTCATCCCAATATGTGGAATCTTTACTTCCAGCCTCTGTTATTGGCAAAAATAGACCTGGTTCCATATTAATAAATCTACCATAGTTTCCAGGCTCCATTAAAAAACTAAGAAACTTTTTTGATGCTTCCATTTTTGCCTCATCATCAGTCATTATCATAGCTGAATTAACATATGATACAGTGCCAGCTCTGTGAGCCTTACCATTAGCGTAAGGTATTTGTATTACACCTAGATCACTTGCATCTCCGCCTGATTGAGAGTCGTATGTTGATATAACAGTAAACTGTAAAATCATTGCACAACCTTTACTTGCAAAACACGCTTCTGCCTCTCCCCAAGTCCAATTTGCTGCATCAGGAGCTGAATATTTATATAATTCTTTATAAACATCATATGCCGCTACAGTTTCAGGATTATCAAATCTTAAAGACCCATCAGAATTATAAATTTCTTCAGCACCAGAATTAACCATAAAACTATAAATTGTTTGATCAGTATAAAGTTGTTTATTTCCAGGTAGGCCGATTCCATAAACACCATCTTTAGTAAGAGCTTTTGCAGCTTTTTTTAAATCTGACCATGTTTCAGGAGGATTTATTCCTGCTTTTTCAAAATCACTTTTTCTATACCAAAGTGATAAACCCATATTCCATAATGGAACAGCCCAAGTATGACCATTGTAAGTATATTGATCTAACGCTTTTTGATAAAAACCATATTTTGAATCAAGTTCAGCAACAAAATCCTCTACTGGTTGTGCAGCACCCATATCAGCAAGAATTGGAGTAAAATCTGGTATACCAACTAAAATTTCTGGAGCAGTTCCAGCTGCAACAGAAGCTGGTGCTTTTGCATATATTTCACCCCAGTTTTGAACTTCTTGTGTGACATTAATATCTGGGTTTGCAGAATTAAATTCATCAATTAATGTTTGAATTCTATCTACTCTATGTGGAACACCTTCCATATGCCAAAAGGTAACATTCGTAACTGCAAGAGCATTAAAAGAAAACAATATTGAAATTATAAAAATTAGAATTTTATTCATTTTTCCTCTCATTTTTTTAAAATTAATGATTATAACATAATATTAATTATCCAGATTATTCAATAAAAAATAAAAAAATTTACCATATTTTATTTAAGGATTCCCTTAATTTTTTGTATTTTATATATTTTAAATTTAAGTATTTATATTTAGCAGGAATAGGAAAATAAGTTTTATTAAATTTAGTATTTTTATTGATAATTTTTTTTAAACTGATTTGATTAATATAACTAGATATTTGATAACTAATTCCTAAAGCACCTAATTCAGTAGATGTAAGAGTTTTAACTTTAATATTTAAAGAATTAGAAATTAATTGAGGTAATATTAAGCTATTTGATCCTCCACCAGAAAGATATAAAGTGTCATTTTTAACAATCTTTGAACCAAAACAATCTTTAATTGATAAAGCGATACCTTCATAACAAGCAGATAAAATATCAAAATTATTATGATGTGGAAGAAGGCCAAAAATTTCAGCTTTTGAATTTAAATTAACAAATGGTGAAATAGAACCGCCATAATTTAGATAAGGTAAAAATATAATAGTATTTTCCGGATAAAATTTATTTAAAAATTTTTTTTCAAATGTTTTTATTATTTTTATTTTTTCATTATAAATATTAGTTTTAGTATAGAAAAAATTTTTAATTACCCAATCTATATTTGTTGTTCCAGCCACATTTATCATTGTTTCTAACCATGTATTATCTAGAGATGAGAAAAATAATCCAGACTTATAGTTTGGTAACTTAGAATTATTTTTTACTATAATATTATGGCAAGTTGTTCCAATAATAGATATTTTTTGATTATTATTAATACCACTTGATCCTATTGTTGATGAAATAACATCTCCACTTCCAATAATAACTGGAGTCCCTTCTTTTAAAGAGGTTAATTTAGATGCTGCAACAGTTATGTAACCGCCTAATTCATTAGATTTTTTTATTTTTGGAAAAATAGATAAATATTTTTTATTAATATTAAAGATTTTAAATATTTTTAATGATAGTTTTTTATTTTTAATATCTCCAGGAAAGACAGAAACTTCAGTCTCATCATTGTAAACATTATCTGTTAATTTAAATCGTAACCAATCCTTACATGTAAGAATATATTTGATTTTTTTTATTTTATCCTTTTCGTATATAGTCATCCATTTTAAAATTGGAATTGTGCATCCATATTGAGTAATAGAACCAGTTAATTTATAAATATCATTAAAAATTTTCTTATTTTTAAATATTTTTGAACTTCTTGTGTCATTCCATAAAATTGCATTTCTTACTGGTTGAAATTTATTATTTAATGGCCAAAGACCTACCATATTTCCTGTAATCCCTATTCCAATTATTGAACTAGATTTAACTTTAGATTTAGAGATTGTTTTTTTGATACATTTTGAAGTTAGACTCCAAAAAAGCTCCATATTTAACTCTGATTTACCAGTACTATCAGTTATTACAGGATTATTTATACTGTAAGAAAGTTTTTGTTTAAAATTTATATCAAATATTACTGTTTTTATAACAGATGTACCAGCATCAATTGATAGATAATATTTCAAGACAATATTAATTTTTTAATTTATTCTTAGCAAAAAAATCAACCAAAAAAACTAGTATTATATGGTGTGACATTTCAATAAAATTATATTGATTGCTATTTATATAAAAATTTACTAATCCATTTTTAGAAAGAGGATTATTTTTTTTAAAACCACTCAATGTTATTAACTTTATCGAATTTTTTTTACAATATTTAGCTGCATTAACAATATTTTTTGAAGTACCACTGCTACTAATAAGAATAATCATATCATTTACGTTCATATATGCTTTAATTGCTTCAGTTACCCAATTTTCATAACCATAATCATTTGCAAAACAAGTAATTAAATTAGAATTATTAAAAGTTGAAGATTTTATTCTTGCTATTTTTGCAAAATCAACACTAACATGGCTAGCAATAGACGCACTTCCTCCATTACCTACAATATAAACCTTGCCTTTTCTTTTTGCTATTTGGTGAATAATTTTAATTGATTTATCTAATTGTTTATCAGTAATATTCGAAAGTATAGAATTTATAGAATTTTTATATTCATTAAAAGATTTTTTTATTTTCATATTGTTATTTATTATAATAAATCAATTTTAGAAGCTAATATAAAATCATTAACAGATAAACCTTTTATTGCATGTGTATGTATCATTACTAAACAATAACCCCAACCTATAGAAATATCTGGATGATGACCTTCTTTATCGGATAATTCACCAATTTTATTTGCAAAATTTAAAGAATTATTAAAATTGGTAAATTTAAATTTTTTAAAAATCATTTCTTGATTATCATTTACAGACCATTTGTTAAGTTTTGATAAATATTCACTTATTTCATTAAAATCTAATTTAGGAGTGTTACCGGAACATGGCTCACATTTACTTTTTGATAATTTATTTATATCCATTTTGCCCCTTGTTGATTTAATTCTATTGAGTACAAACTTGTCGTTGCAGTTATATATAAAATATTACCTTCTACTCCTCCAAACTCACAATTTGAGACCAATTCTGGTATTTTTATTTGTCCAATTAATTGTAAATTTTTATTAAAACATTTTATAGCCTTACCTGCACTAGTCCAAATATTACCATCTTTATCACATCTAAATCCATCAGAAAAAAAAGGCTTAAAATCATAAACGAGTTTTTTATTTGATACTATTCCATCTATAAAATCATATGAATACAAATGTTTTATATTCTGACCAGTATCAGCCACATATAATTTTTTTTCATCAGGAGATAAAGTTATACCATTAGGCCTATCTAAGTCTTTAATAATGACATCGAGTTTTTTTGATTTTGGATCAAAAGAAAATACATAGCATCCATTATATTCTTGCTCACCTCTATATCCTTCATAATCTGTAAAAATTCCATATGGCGGATCAGTAAATAAAATTTTACCGTCAGATTTTACACAAATATCATTTGGTGAATTTAATTTTTTTCCAAGAAAATTATCTATTAGAATTTCAGTATCTAAATTATCATAAGTTTTATATATACAACGACCACCATGTGAACATGAAATTAAATTTTCATCATTATCAATAGTATTGCCATTACAAAAATTAGATGGGTTTTTATATTCTGAAACATTACCATCTACTAATTTCAACATTCTATTATTTGGAATATCACTCCAAACTAAAGTTTTTAAATGAGGTATAAAAGCTGGTCCTTCTGCCCATAATGTTCCTGAATAAATTTTATTAACTTTCTTAGATTTAAAATAACCTTCAAATTTTGATAAATTATCAATATCTTCATTTTCAATTTTTTTATAATTATAGCTTGGATTTCTTGGGTCTTGATCTGCTGGTGGTAAGTTTATGTTAATCATTTTTAGATTTTAATACCCTTTTTTTTAGGCATCATATCAATTAATTTTTTTGGGAAATTTTTAGCGCGCATATTAATTTTATATTTATTTTCAATTAATTTTACAATACTAGTACTGAAACTTCTTTTACCAAGCTTTTCAACTCCTGTTTTGAATATTTTATTAATAATATTCCCTAATTCAACATTAATATTATATTCTCTCGCAAGTTTGTTAAATAGTGTAGAGTCTTTATTAGCTAAATCCATAGTAAAACCTACATCATAACTTCCTGACAATATAACTTTTGTTTCAGTTTCATTTACAAAGCTGTTTCCAGAACTAATTTTTATTGCTTTATATGCTAGACCTAAATCTATTTCATGTTTTTTAAGAACTGCTAATGATTCACCAATACCTATTAAATTTAAAGATGCTAAGTAATTAGTTACAACTTTTAAAATTGAGGCATTACCTATTTTACCACAAAATAATATTTGATATCCCATTTTAGACAAAAAAGGAAATGCCCTAATAAAATTTTTTTTACTACCTGCGCATAATATCGATATATTTCCTGATTTAGCTCTATGTTCTCCCCCTGTAATAGGTGACTCTAAAACTGATCCTCCTTTTTTAGTAAATAAATTTGATAATTTTATTAACTCATTTTTATCTGTTGTACTCATTTCAATCCACAAATGTTTCTTTTTTACATTTGGTAAAATATAATTTATGACTTGATTTACAGATTGAGGAGAAGGCAGGCAGGTTATAATAATTGTAGAATTATTAATTAATTCATCTAAATTTTTACATTTTTTGAAATAATTATTTTTAAATTTTTTATAAGTTTTTTTATCTCTATCAAAAATTAAAATTTTATTTTTAGAACTTGATAGATTTTTTGAAAGTTTGGATCCAACATTGCCAAGACCAATAAAGCCTATGGTTTCATTAATCATAATTCAATAATCATTCCATCATATCCAGGATATACATTTGCTGGACATTTTGATCTTAATTCAACTTCATCTAATAAAGCAGTCATATGTGTAAAAACAGTTTTTTTGGGTTTTAAATAATTTATATATTCTATTATTTTATTGAATCCTGCGTGAGAAGGATGATCGTCGTCTCTAAGTAAACCAACAATCCAAAGGTCTAAATTTTTAAGTTTATCGATATCTGAGTCATAAAATTTCTTTATATCTGTAGAATAAGCAAAATTACCTATTTTGTATGTTTGAACATCAATTGAACCGTGATTATGCTTAAAAGTTTCAATATTAATATCATGAAAATTAAATGAATTTTTGAGTTCATTAATTTCCATAAATGGTGAATAATCTTTTTCTCCCTTAAATATATATTTGTAACAATTTTCCATCTCAGATTTCATTTCTATAGGCATATATGCTGGAATAATTTTTTTATTAATTAGAGACATGGCTCTCATATCTGGTAATCCTGAAGTATGATCAGAATGAACATGAGTATATAAAACTGCATCAATATTAGTACATTTTGCATCATAAAGTTGATTTCTTAGATCTGGACTAGTGTCTATTAATATATTTTTATTATTAATCTGAATTAATACAGATGATCTTGTTCTAAAGTTTTTTTTATTAGTTATATCTATATTTCCATGTTTATTCCAAGCTAAAGGGGATCCAAATGATCCACCACATCCAAGAATTGTAATTTTCATTATAAAAGATTATCTCTTTTTGTTTTATTAAACAATTTAAAAAAATTATTATCTGTCACTTTAATAAAATCATCTAGTTTTAATTTATAAAATTTTGAAAGATATTCAGCAGTATATTTTATAAATGAAGGTTCATTTGCTTTGCCTCTCATAGGTTCAGGAGCTAAAAATGGACTATCTGTTTCAATTAGTATTAAATCTAATGGATAATTTTTAATTAGATTCCTTAAAGACTCAGAATTTTTAAAAGTAACTATTCCTGATAAAGAAATATAGTAATTATTTTGTAAACAAAAATTTATTAATTTTTTAGAACCAGAAAAACAATGAAAGACAACATTCAATTTATATTTTAAATAATTTTTTAAAATATTAATAATTTCTTCTTCAGAATTTCTTTGATGTATAATTAAAGGTAGATTATACTTAATTGAAGCATCTATATGTAATTCAAATAACTTTATTTGCTCCTTTATTGTTTTTTTTGAGTGATACAAATCAATACCAGTTTCGCCTACTCCAATTACTTTTGAATGTTTGCAATATTTTTCAAAATTTAATAAGGAAAGTTGTTCATTTGAAGTGATTTCACAAGGATGAAAACCATAAGAAATATAAATTCCATTAAATTTATTTATTAATTTAAGATGTTCTTCAAAATTTTTTGGATTAGTATTAATTGAAAGTATAGAAGTAACATTGTTTTTTTTTGAATTTTTAACTATACCCTCTATATTATTAGCAATATTGTCAAAATTTAAATGACAATGTGAATCAATCATTAATCAATTCTTGGAAAAATAGGATCGGGTACATTTATATTGATGTCTTTTTTTATGATATCATCATATTTATCAAATGTTAAATTATTAGTATCAAGATTAAAAAAAGATAAAACTTTTTTAGAACTTTTTGGTATAATTGGAAACAACATTAAAGTAGATTTTATAATAATAATTGAAACTAAAAATAATACAACTTTCATTCTTTCTTGATCGGTTTTCTTTAAAGACCAAGGTGCTTGCTCATCAACATATGCATTAGTTGAAGATAATAATTCCATGATAGATTTTATAGACTTATCTATTTGTTGATTATTCATATAATTTGAATAATCTTTAAATTTTAAATTAAGAATATTTAATAAATCATTATCTTGATTACTAAAATTATTAGTAGATTTTAAAGATGAATTACAATTTTTAACAATAAAAGTTAAGATTCTTTGAATTAAGTTGCCATAATTATTTGATAAATCTGCATTAACTCTTTTTGAAATTGCTTTTTTAGAAAAATCCCCATCATTTCCAAATGGTACTTCTCTAAATAAAAAAAATCTAATTTGATCTAAGCCATAATCATGAATTATATCATAAGGATCAATTACATTTCCAAGAGATTTGGATATTTTTTGACCTTCATTTGTCCACCACCCATGAGCAAATATTTTTTTTGGAGGCTCTAGTTCAGCAGCCATTAAAAAAGCAGGCCAATAAACAGCATGAAATCTTAATATATCTTTGCCTACAATATGTGTAGCTGGCCAGTATTTTTTATAATTTAAGTTATTTTTATCAGGATATCCTATAGCTGAAAGATAGTTACAAAGTGCATCTATCCATACATACATAACATGTTTGTTATTATTAGGTACAGGAACTCCCCATTTAAATGTTGTTCTAGAAATTGATAAATCTTTTAAACCACTTTTTATAAAACTTAATACTTCGTTATATCTACTTTTTGGAGAAATATTATCTGGGTTATTTTCATAAAATTCAATTAATTTTTTTTCCCAATTAGATAATTTAAAAAAATAGCTTTCTTCTTTAACCCATTCTACCGGTGAACCATTATCAGTCACTAATTTACCGTCAGTCTTTTTTAATTCATTTTCATGATAAAAGGCCTCGTCTCTTACAGAATACCATCCTTCATAAGTTGATAAATATATTTGATCATTATCTATTAATTTATTCCATAAAGCTTGAGCAGATTTTATATGTCTTTCTTCAGTTGTTCTTATAAAATCATCTATTTCACAACCTAAAAAGGGAATTAATTTTTTAAAATTTAAAGATAGCTTATCAACAAATATTTTTGTATCAATTTCTGCGACTTTTGCTGCTTTTTCTACTTTTTGTCCATGCTCATCTGTACCACTAAGGAAAAAAACATCATTATTTGATAATTTATTAAATCTAGCAAGTATATCACAGGCAATAGTAGTATACGCATGCCCAATATGTGGTATGTCATTTGTATAATAAATTGGTGTTGTAATATAAAAATTCATTTTTTTAACAATTTAAAAAGTTTAACATAAATATTCTTTTATCTAAATTATAATCAAATAAATCATTCTCATTAATAGATAAAAATTCAAGTCTATCAATAATATTTTTAATTGTTATTATTGTAGAAATTTTTTGTAAATTACTTATCTTATTTGATATAATTTTATTTGAGTCATAATAATTTAATTTAAATTTATTTATAATTAAAAGAGTTGATTTTAAAATATATAAGTAGTTTTTAAATTGATCATTATCGAATTTTGACAAAATATTTGTTAAATTAATATGATCATTTGTAATATTTCTTAAAGTTAGACATTTGATTGTAAGATCAAATAAATCAAATATATTATCATCATATAAAGATATAGAATCTCCAGGACAGCCATTTGTTATTTCAGAAAGAAATTTAATTTCATCTTCTTTTAAATTATCGATACTATTAATAAAAATTTTCTTAAAATTATCATAATTATGGTTATTTAATTTAATTTTTAAACACCTTGACCTAATAGTAGGAAGAAGTGATGAAATTTTATGAGAAATTAAAAAAATATATGTATTGTTGCTTGGTTCTTCTAAGGTTTTTAAGAAAGCATTTGCTGAATTTAGATTAAAATCATCAGCAGAGTCAATAATGATAATTTTAGGTAAATCAATTATAGATGAACTTTCATTTAAAAAATTTCTAATATTTCTTATTTGATCAATAGTAATACTAGATGTTATTTTTTTTGTTTTTTTATCAGCTTCTCTTTTCAATATTTTAATATTTGGATGAGATAAATTTAAGAAAAGATTTGTATGATGTGCTAAACTTTTACCATCATATTTGTCATTAAAAGCATTTAAAACTAGATTGTTTATAAATGTTCTTTTTCCAATGCCTTTTGGACCGTGAATTATTATTGAACTGTGTAAGTTATTTTTTTTAAATTTATTTGTAATAATTTTAAATTCTGTATCATGACCAATCAACTCTTGCATATTATAATTTTAATGAATTTAATATATTATTATGAATCATAAGTTTACTCAAAGAAGCATCAATATTAATATATCTTTTCTTTGTTGAAATTTTTTTGTAACCTTCAATAACTCTATTATGAAATTCAAGATTTATTTTATCATATTTATTTTTATTTTTACGTTTTTTTAATCTTTTAATTATTTCATTAGTATTTAAATTAAAAATGAAAGTAATATCGGGATTAAAATTATTTAATAATTCTTGGTGTAATTTTTTTACTTTAGAAATACCAAAATTATTTACAAATCCTTGGTAAACAAATGTTGAATCTGCAAATCGATCAGAAATAACAATTTTTTTCTTTATTAAATTTGGTTTAATAAAATTATTGATATGATTAGATCTTGCTGCCATTAATAAAAGTATTTCTTCAAGATTATTAATATTTGACTTATTATTTAATATTATTTTTCTTAGTTTTTCTGACAATTTAGTGCCACCAGGTTCACGGGATATAACATAAGGAATTCTTCTTTTTTTTAAATATTTACTTAAAAGTGAAATCTGTGAAGATTTACCAGAGGCTTCTGGTCCTTCAAAACTAATAAATATTCCCTTATTTATATTCATCTAGACTTGTTCCAAATAAAAGATATTTTGCAGCAGCATAGATTTTATATAATGGATTCACTTGAGATACTGATTTTTCTGCAACTAAAGGAATTTCAACTTTTGGTTTGCCATCGATATTAATAATTAATTTTCCATATTGTTGATCTTTAAATATTGGTGCTGAAATTGGCTTAGTATATTCTATAGTAGTTTCCATAAGTTGAATCTGATCAAAAGATAAAGTTGATACAAATTTTTTTGAACTTATTAAGTTAATTTTTGATTCAGTTCCCAACCATATATCAGCAGTTTTTACTATCTGATTTTCATCTACTAGAATTTTTTGCGATGTTTGATTAAAAGCCCAATTAATTAAATTAATTGACTCATTTAATCTTGAGCGAGAGCTATTGGTGCCATTAATAACGACTGTTATTCTTCTTTTGTTTCTCAAGGATGTAGCTGCAATCCCCCATCCTGATTTTTTAGTGAAACCTGTTTTTAAACCATCAGCGCCTTCTACTGAAGTTAATAATTTATTTCTATTAGGTTGATTGATATCGTTGTATTCAAAGTCTTTCATGGAAAAATAAGTATATAAATCAGGAAAATTTTTGATTAATGCATTAGAAAGTATTGCTATATCATAAACACTTGAGTAATGATTTTCTTCAGGCCAGCCAGAAGAATTTATAAAGTTGGAATTAGTTAAACCTAATTTTTTTCCATAAACATTCATTAATTTAGCAAAATCTTCTTCAGTTCCTCCTAAACATTCGGCTAGGGCTATTGATGCATCATTCCCTGATTGGACAATAATACCTTTTAATAAATCATCAACATTAACATTATCATCAATTTCGAGAAAAGTTCTTGAGCCACCCATTTTATATGCTTTAGGTGATACTCTACATTTATTTGTAATAGAGAAATTTGAATTTTTGATTCGGTCAAATGCAACATAAACAGTCATTATTTTAGTCATAGAAGCAGGGATAACTTTTTGATCAGAATTTTTTGCATAAAGCACTTCATTTGTATCAAAATCAATAACAACAGCTTGTTCAGCTTTTGTATCAATTGCTTTTGACTGAAAAGCAAAAAAAATAAAAATTAGATAAAATAATAAATTGTACATAAAATATATATAATTATTAAATATGACCTTTATTTGATCATTCTAAAATAATTTTTGTTTCTTTATAACCTTTTGATATAAAGTATGAAACCAAATTATTTATATCCTTATTATTTATTGGACCAATTATTAAATCATATTTTGAGCCATTCTTTTCTGATGTAAATTTTAATTGATCATTAATAGATTTTGTTATTTCTTGTATTTCATTATAATTTTTAAAATTAAATACCTTAAGAAATAAGTTAAAATTCTCTATTTCTTCTGATTCAATTTCAATTGGTGATAAAATTTCACTTTTAGTGCTATCTAATTCTAAATTTGTATTATCGATCTCTGATATAGACACAACAGAAGTAGGTGCAGAAGATATTGTTTTATCAAAGTCAGGTTCATTTAATGATAATGTTACATTTTTCCATTGTTTACTAGCATCTGACAGAACTTCAACTCTCACAGTAGCTAATTCATTTTTATAAAAACCAAGTAATTGAGCTACTTTTCTTGAAACTTGTATTAAGGAAGTATTATCTTTATGTCTATCAACTATTTTTATTACAATTGAAAGTCCATTATCTAAATTTGTAATTTTTACCATACTTGGTAGAGGTAATGTTTTATGTCTTCCTAAAAGTTCTGTTACTTTATTTATATCATTGTTTATAGTCTTTATATTATGCAATTCTTTTCCATAAAATGTAGCAATTCCAATTTCTGAATATTTATAATTTTCTTCTGGTTTATATTTTACACCCTCAATAAAATAAGGTTCTCCAATATAATAAAAAACAATATTATCGTTTTGAATATTTTTATTAATATTTTCAACTTCAGGTTCTTTTTTTTCTATAATTTCTTCTATTTTTTTTATACTACTATTAATATTTGTAGAAATTTCATCTTTATTTATAGAATTACAAGAATAAATTAATAAAATTATTAATATATTAATTAGAAATTTGATCACTCAACAACCCTACAGAAACAGCATAATAAGAAGAACAATTATAGTATAAAATATTTTTATAGTTTGGATAAACAATGTACATTTTTCCATCTAAACCATCTGGAGCAATTAATCTAGCTTCTAAATCATTTCTTAATGGTAAAGGATCGCCATTTATTTTTTTAAATCCTAAATTACTCCATTCTGATAATTTTTTAGCTATACTTCTACTTTTTACTGCTCCACAACCTTTAGGATTTATTTGTTTTAATGATTTATAGATAGATTCTATATTATCAGGAGGTAGAACTTCTCTTCCCCATGTACTATCAGATGACCACGGATTTTTATTTAATGATGTTAAATAATTTGCTGTACTAGCAAATGCATCAGCATAGCTATTCCAAATATCTATACCTCCTCCATCCCAATCATAGGCTGTTTCTAGAAAAGTTGTTGGTATCATTTGTGTCATTCCTACTGCACCTCCCCAACTTCCTTTAAGTTGACCACTAGGAACTAAATTTTTATCTAAAATTTCTAATGCAGCAAATAGTTGTTTTTTATAAAAATCACTTCTTCTTCTATCAAAAGCTAAAGTTGTTACAGCATTTATTGTATCGACTTTGCCTTGATTTCTTCCATAAAAACTTTCCATTCCTAATATAGCTACAATGAACCTTGGCTGTATATTAAAGTGATTGCCAATTAAATTAAGTAATTCTTTATAATTTTGAAGCATATTTTTACCAGAAATAATTCTAGATTTATCTACTCTGTAATATAAATATTCATCTAAGGTTATTGTAGACTCGGGTTGACACCTATCTCTCATTATTATTTTGCTCTGAGGTTTTACATTATTTAAATTATTTAAAACTGTTTGTTCTCTTATACCTTTTGCTATTGCTTCTAATTTAATTTTATCTAACCATATGTTCCATTCTTGATCAGTTGGCATATTTGGTTTTTCACAATTTTTAGCAAATAATTCAAATGTGAAGAAAGTAAATATTAAAAGAAATCTAATGAACATATTTTTAAAAATACCAAAACTATCACCAATAAGGAAATAATATATTTCTTAATATTTTGACATTTTTATGATGAAACTGTAGTAATCTGATTACGGAGAGATGGCTGAGCGGTTGAAAGCACCGGTCTTGAAAACCGGCAACGGGGCAACTCGTTCGTGAGTTCGAATCTCACTCTCTCCGCCATCTTTAAATCATATAAAATGGTTATTTTTTTTCAAATAACCATAATTTATCTTGTGCTAAAAGGTAAATCTTTCCATTTGTTGGATGTATTTTAATATCTCTTATTCTGCCAATTTTTTTTTCAAAAATATTATTTTCAATTACATTATCTAAATTAGAAAAATTTAATGAAATTAATGATTGTGATTTTAAAGATGTAATTAAAGCAAGCCCATTGAATTCTGGGAATTCATCTCCTTGATATATGCAAATTGCACTAGTAGCGATTGATGGCACCCAATATTGTATAGCTTTTGTGTAACCTGGTAACCATTTTGGTCCTATTTTTGACATGTTATAATTTTTACCCCCCCAACCTAAAATCTTCCATCCATAATTTTCACCTCGTTTTACCTCACCAAACCAATCACCTCCTCTAGCGCCATGATTGCTGATATAAATTTTATTATCTATTGGAGATAATGCCATTCCCTGAGGGTTTCTAACTCCGATTTGAAATAATTCTGGCAACCAATTTGGTTTATCAATATATTTAGGATTATCTTTTGGTATTGATCCATCTAAATGTATTCTGATTATACTGCCTGGATGTTTATCTGTTTCTTGGGCAATCATGCCTTTGCCTCTTTCACCAATTGATGCATATAAATGATTATTTTTAATAACTATTCTTGATCCAAAATGATAAGGAGAATTTATTGGTGGTTCAGCTCTAAATAAATTTATAAAATTCAAACTACTTATATTAAATTTTGCTTTAGCTATTGATGTACTTGAAGGACCATACAATTTAAAATTATCTCTTTTTTCAGCATAGCTAATATAAATATATTCATTGTGATATAAAATTTCTAATAAACCTCCCTGAGAATTTTCATCCTCAATTACATTTAAATTATGATTTATTTCATCTAAATTATGATTGTCTAAATTGTATAATTTTATTTTTCCAGTTTTTTCGCTTATAATCATCTCTTTATCATTTATGAAAGACATGCTCCATGGCGAATTAAAGTTATTCTTTAATAAAGTTAGTTTATAATCAGTGCTTAAGGAAATAGAACTTTTATTGAAAAAAATTAAAAAAATAAAAGGAAATAAAAAGAACTTTTTTATAATCATTTTAATAAGTTAATAATATTTTCAGAGAATTCAAATCTATTATGAATTATATTTCCATCAAAAAAATAAAATAATTTTTGATCTGGTCTTAATAAAAAAGAATTATCTTTTAAAAGTGATAACTTTAAGATTTTTTCTGGATTTTTTGGTTTGTTTTGATAAAAACCAATAAGAATTCCCTTTCTACTAAATTCAAATTTTTCTATATTTAAACTCAAACAAAGTATTTTAATTGAAACAATTTTAAATAAATTTCTTAATTGTAATGGTAATTTTCCAAATCTATCTGATAACTCAATTTTAAGACTATCAATTTCTTTAGTATTTTTAATATTTGATATTCTTTTATAAATTGATAATCTTAAATCTACATCATTAATATATTCATCTGGAATAAATATTTCTTCAGGTATTTTAATTAAAGGTTGGTAAATAGGATTTTGAGAAACATCAGTATTTAATTTATTTTTTTGAAAATTAATTTCTTCTTCAAGCATTTGATGATAAAGTTCAGTGCCAATATCTTTTATAAAACCACTCTGCTCTTCACCAATAATAGAGCCTCCTCCTCTTAGATCTAAATCCTGAGATGCTATATTAAATCCAGCACCTAAGTGATCTGATGAATTAATTATTGATAATCTTTTTTTACCATTATCTTTAAGTTCATTTTCTTTATATGTTATATATGCATAGCCACGTTTTGAAGATCTACCAACTCTTCCTTTTAGTTGATATAAGGCAGCTAATGAAAATATATTTGCTCGGTAAACTATAATTGTATTTACATGAGGTAAATCTAAACCATTTTCTATAATATTTGTACTAAGCATTAAAGGAACTTCTTGATTATAAAATTTTGAAACTCTACTTTCCAATAATTTGGGACTAAGTTGGCCGTGGGTAATCACATATTTGACCTCAGGCAAATTTTCATTTAAAAATTTTTCTATAAGAGGTAAATCTTTTTTTCTAGGAACAACAAAATAAACTCCGTTTTTTCTTCCATAAATCTCTCTTTTAATTGCTTCTGTGATAGTCAAAGAGTCAAAAGGCGAAACGTAAGTCCTAACTGCCATTCTTTCAAAGGGGGCTGTAAGAATTAAACTAAGATCTCTTATTCCAGAAAGAGACATACTTAAAGTTCTTGGGATTGGTGTTGCGCTAAGTGAAATACAATGAGCTTTAGGAGCAATTTCTTTAAATTTTTCTTTTTGAATTGTTCCTAATTTTTGCTCTTCATCGTAAATTACTAGACCAAGCTTTTTAAAATTTAACTTATTGTTCAATAAAGCATGGGTACCAACTAAAACATCAATTTTACCAGCGTTACATTTTTCAAAAATTGCTTTTTTATCTTTTGATGATACCAATCTAGAGATTTCTGAAATATTAATTTTAAATATAGATAATCTTTTTTTGAAATTAATAAAATGTTGCCTAGATAAAATTGTAGTTGGAACTAAAACAACAGATTGTAAGTTAGATTTTGCTGCTAAAAAAATAGCTCTTAATATTACTTCTGTTTTACCAAATGCCACATCACCAACAATTAATCTATCAGAGGGAACCATCTTGGAGAAATCATCAATAACATCTTGAATTGCATTTAATTGATCATCAGTTTCAACAAATGGAAATGTACTAACAAATTTATCATATTCAGGTATTTTAGTATTAATTTCATAAGATTGAGATTGAAGTCTATTAGAAGCTATTGAGATAAGTTTTTTTGCGGCATCTCTAATTTTCTTTTTTGCATCAGCTTTTCTTTTCTTCCAATGTGAAGCACCAAGTTTATCTAATATAATGTTTCCATTGGAATCATCACTATATTTTGAAACATAATTTAAATTTTCGACTGGTAAAAAAAGTTTTTGATTATCAAAAAATTCTAATTCTAAACATTCATGAACTGAGTCATTTAATTCAATCTTTCTTATATTATTAAATTTACAAAGACCATAATCAGAATGAACCAGAATAGAATCAATTGATAATTTATTCAATTCTTCAAAAAATATAGTCTGCTTACGTGATTTAGATATTTGTGTATTAAAAAAATAACCAAATAACGATTTTTCATTAATAAAAATATATTTATTAAATTTAAATGACTCCTCAATATCCAGAATAGTTAAAAGAATATTATCTAAAAATAAATGATTGAAGTTTGTTACATCATTTAAATTTAAGTTTAAATTACTCTGTAATATTTTAGATACTCTTTCTAAACTTCCTTTACTACGACAACATATATAAATTGTATT
>MDTB01067258.1_pt1 | contig 33831 bp, 35 predicted proteins | sample 811161 | NCBI WGS metagenome assembly MDTB01 (sample SAMN05326650, study PRJNA326480) | marine metagenome | isolation source: seawater | place: Mediterranean Sea | collected 2009 | reverse complement strand
TACTTTTTTTCCATTTAATTGTATTTTTGCCATAATTAAGTTATTCAATACTAAGAAATTTATGAATAAAATTATAATTCTTAATGGACCAAATCTCAACCTTTTAGGTGAAAGAGAAAAAAATCAGTATGGAAACTTTACTTTAAAGGATATAGAAAAAAATTGTTATGATCACAGTAAACAAAATAATATCAAACTTACTTTATTTCAGTCAAATATTGAAGGTGAATTGGTTGACAAAATCCAAGACTCAAGAACTAATCAAGATGGATTAATTATTAATGCAGGAGGATACACACACACATCGGTTGCTATTCATGATGCTTTAAAAATTTTAAAAATTCCAATTATTGAATTGCATATCAGCAATATTTATAATAGAGAAGAATTTAGACATAAATCTTTAATAAGTAAAGTTGCTAAGGGTGTTATTTGTGGTTTCGGGTCTGATGGTTACATAATGTCATTGCAAGCAATGAGTAAATTTTTAAAAAAATGAAAATTGATAAAAAATTAATTAAAGAGCTGGTAGACAATCTAAAAGAATTCGAACTGACAGAGTTAGAATATCAAGATGGTCAAACTAAAATTAAAGTTTCAAAAGCATCTAAAGGTATTGAATTAGGAAAAACTAGTTCATTTGTATCCCCAAATAAATCTGTACTTAAGTCCTCGGATGAAAGCGAAGGTATAAGAATAAAATCTCCTATAATAGGAACTGCTTACTTGTCGCCAGAGCCTGGAGCTAAAAAGTTTGTTGAGGTTGGAGATAAAATCAAGAAAGGACAAACAATTATGATAGTAGAAGCGATGAAAACAATGAATCACGTTCCTTCAACATCTGATGGAGAAGTAAAAAAAATCTTAGTTGAAGACGGACAGCCCGTCGAGTTTGGCCAAACCCTAGTTCTTCTTAAATAAATATATAAATGTTTAAAAAAGTACTAATTGCTAATCGTGGTGAAATAGCAGTTAGAGTTATCAGAGCTTGTAAAGAATGGGGCATTAAAACTGTCGCAGTCCACTCTAATGTGGACTCGGAGTCTATGCATGTTAGACTTGCAGATGAAAGTGTATGTATTGGTTCTCATCAACCTCAAAATAGTTATTTAAATATTTCGTCCATAATGTCTGCGGTGGATTTAACTGGCGCTGAAGCAATTCATCCTGGTTATGGTTTTTTATCAGAAAATGCAAAATTTTCAGAAATAGTAAATAAACATGGAATTAAATTTATTGGTCCAAGTGCTGAAATAATTTCAAAGATGGGGGATAAAATTGAAGCTAAAAGAATTGCCAAAAAATATGGTTTACCTGTAATTGAAGGGTCGGAGGGTGGAGTAAAATCTCTTTCTGAGGCAAAATCAATATGTAAAGAGATTGGATATCCGATTTTAATCAAAGCTGCAGGTGGTGGTGGTGGAAAAGGGATGAAAGTAGTAGAGGAAGAGAGTGAGTTAGAAAACTTATTTTTAATAGCTAAATCTGAAGCTAAGAAATTTTTTAACAATGATGAGTTATATATAGAAAAATATTTTAAACACCCAAGACATATTGAGGTTCAAATTATGTCTGGTAAAAATAAAACGGTACACTTAGGTGAGAGGGATTGTTCTGTTCAGAGAAGACATCAAAAATTAATTGAAGAAACCCCAAGCCCAGTTTTAACAAAAGAACAAAGGAAAGATCTTTTAGAAAAGACAGTAAAAATGGTTGAACAAATTAATTATGAAGGTGCTGGCACAGTTGAGTTTATATATGAAAATGGAAAATTTTATTTTCTGGAAATGAACACTAGGGTTCAAGTTGAACATCCGGTGACAGAGGTTCAAACAGGTATAGATATTGTAAAAGAACAACTTTGGATAGCTTTTACTGGTGATACTGCTTTAAAACAAAGTGATATAGATCCTAGGGGCCATACTATCGAGTGTAGAATAAATGCTGAAAACCCAGCATTAGATTTTCAACCTAGTCCAGGTACAATTAGTGTTTGTCATCAACCATCTGGCTTTAGGACAAGAGTAGACGGCTCAGTTTTTCAGGGTTGTAAAATCACTCCTTATTATGACAGTTTAATAGCAAAAGTTATTTGCAAAGGTAGAAATAGAACTGAGGCAATTCAAAGAACTTTGCGATCACTTGACGAGTTTGTTTTGGAGGGAATAACTACAACTATTGATTTACATAAAAAAATATTAAATCATAAAAAATTTATTGAATCCAATTTTGATACAAATTGGTTAGGTAAAGAAAAATTTTATTAAACGCTTCTACAATTTAAAAGTTGCAAATCATAAATTGCATGATCAAAAGGTGTTAGGCTTGGATCTGATGCAAATGTCCACCCATTAAAAATAAATACTTGTTCATTTTCATTTTTAGTTAAGTCTTTAACTTGCATATACGCTACACTGTCGATTCTATTATTTATTTTTAATTTACCACACTTTAAAATTTTAATTTCTAGAGGGCCGAACTGCTTACTTTCGTTAAGATTGACTATAAATTCTGATGATTTTGCAGTGATCTTATCAAGGCCAATTAAAATAGCCTGAGATGATTTTAGATCTTTAGTTTTTTTCTTTTCTTTAAGATTCCTATTTATTGAAAATTTTTCATTCTCTTCATTCAACTCATCAAAACTCGGTTTAATTTTTTCTATATTCAGTAGTGGAGCTGTTATTATTTTCTCTTCTGCATTTAAAAATTTAAATAAAAAAAAAAATTAAAATTAAGATTAAGTAAATTCTATTTCCATGTATCATATTTTTTTTTTAAGTCGTTTTTTTTAATTTTTACTGGATTGTATCGGTTGTTAGTACCTGTTTGATTTTCTAAATGTTTTTTTTGCCACTGAAATTTATTACTTTTATTATTTGGAATCTGGTCTGTTGTATGATGCATCCATAAATACCAATCTGATGTAATTTTAGTTGCTTCTATATCATCGTTATAAATAATCCATCTTTCATTTTTTTTACTTTGATAATATTTGTTTCCTTGCTCATCTGACCCAATATATTTTCCAAAAAAAAGAGTTTTTAAAAATGTTCCGAACGTTTGTCTTTTCCACCAGGTAAAAAATATTTTAATGTTCATTCTAGAAATTATAAATCCACACAATTAGTAATTGTATTATTAAACAATAGACACTTTATACAATTAATATATATCTAAATAAAGAGATTCCATTAATTTTATGAAAAAATACCTTGTTGAAACTTACTATACTTGCACATTTAAAACGGTTCACTCTTTAGATAATTTAGATGACGCGGAATTATCTAAAATTGATAAGCGGACTGATGGAGATGTTGAAGTTATAGAAGTAAAACTTAACAACAGGAAAACCAAAAAAGTGGGTGGTAAAGAAGGGTCGAAATCTTCTAATAATAAATTTGATAAAAAATTAACTGATAATATCACTAGCCAAATAAAAGAACCAAAAGATGTTCGTAAAGACAATTCTATAAATCTTAAGATCAAAAATAATGATAGATTCAAAATGCCAGATAGACGTAAGGGATATATTCAAAAGGCGCAAATTGGTGATCACAAAGTTTATCTCCACACAGGTGAGTACGACGATGGAAAAATTGGTGAAATATTTATTGATACAAATAAAGAAGGTGAACTTGTTAAAGCAATGATGAATAATTTTGCAATAGCAATTTCTTTGGGTTTACAATACGGAGTTCCTCTAGAGGAGTATGTAGATGCATTTATTGATACTAAATTTGAACCCTCTGGTAATGTAATTGGTAATGATAGAATATTAAGCGCTTCATCAATTCTTGATTATGTTTTTAGAGAACTCGCAATTTCTTACCTTGGAAAGGAGGATTTGGCTCATACACCATCCATTGCAAGATCAAAAAATATAGAAACAGATAGTGGAGATGATAAATTCTTAAAAATTGTTAAAAATATTACCTCCAAAGGTTTTGTTAGAAGCAATTATGAAGAAAAATTGGTTGATCTGTCTGATGTCAGAATTAATTTAAAGACTAAAAATTAATTCTTTTTAATATCCTTTTTTATACTTAATTCTTTCAATTGGTTTTCGTCAACTTCTGAAGGTGCTTGCATCATTAAATCTTGTGCATTTTGATTCATTGGAAATAATGTCACTTCTCTAATATTTTCTTTGTCTGCCAGTAACATTACGATTCTATCAATCCCCGGGGCTATACCTCCGTGAGGTGGTGCGCCATAACTGAATGCGTTTATCATTCCACTAAACTTTTCCTCAACCTCTTTTTTTGAATACCCAGCAACAGAAAATAATTTATACATAAGTTCTGGTATATGATTTCTGATCGCGCCAGATGATAGTTCAATACCATTACATACTATGTCATACTGAAAAGCTTTAATATCTAATGGTTTATCAAAATTTATTTCATTTATGTTGCCCTGAGGCATAGAAAAAGGATTGTGACTAAATATAATTTTTTTAGAATTTTCATCAAACTCATACATGGGATAATCAACTATCCAACAAAATGCAAATTTCTCTTTATCAATAATTTCTAAATCTTGTGCAATTTTATTTCTAGCCACAGAAAGGATTTTATTAATTTCTTTTTCTTTTCCGCATGCTAGAAAAATACTATCACCTATTTCAGCATTAGAAATTTTCATTATTTCTTTTAAAGAGTCTTCACTAAAAAATTTTCCGACTGGCCCTTTGCCTTTTATTTTCGTATCTTTCTCAATAGTAAAATATGCTAAGCCAGAAGCGCCCTGCTCTTTAGCCCATTTATCTATATTATCAAAAAAACTTCTTGGTTTATTTTTTGTATTTTTAGTTATTATAGCTCTAACAATAGAACCTGTTTTTACTAATTTTTTAAATATATCAAACTGTACATCATCTCTTTTAAATATTTCGGTGATCTCCTCAATAATTAATGGATTTCTTAAATCTGGCTTATCAGTTCCATACCTTTTCATTGCTTCTTGATATGGTATTTTTGGAAACTTATCGCTTAAAATTTTTCTTGAAGAAAATTTTTTAAATAAATTTACCATCAGTTTTTCTAGTACATCAAAAATGTCCTCTTGTTCTACAAAAGACATTTCTAAATCTAATTGGTAAAACTCACCTGGGCTTCTATCTGCCCTTGCATCCTCATCTCTGAAACATGGCGCAATTTGAAAATATTTGTCAAAACCTGAAACCATGATTAATTGTTTAAATTGTTGTGGTGCTTGTGGTAATGCATAAAATTTTCCCGGATTTAATCTACTAGGCACTAAAAAATCTCTCGCACCTTCGGGGCTAGAAGAAGTCAAAATTGGAGTTTGATACTCTAAAAAATCTAACTTCAACATTTCAGATCTTATAAAAGAAATTACTTTTGATCTTAAAATTATGTTTCTATGCATTTCTTCTCTTCGTAAATCTAAAAATCTATACTTTAATCTTATATCCTCTGGATATTCTTGTTCTCCAAATACCGGCATTGGTAATTCTTTTGCATCAGATAAAACTTCAACATCCTCAATTGAGATTTCAATCTTACCAGTTTTTAAATCCGAATTTTCAGTTCCGCTTGACCTTTTGACTACTTTGCCACTTATTTTAAGAACAGACTCAGGTTTTGATTTTTCTAAGATTGGAAAATAATCATTATTATTTTCGATTACACATTGAGTCATCCCGTAATGATCTCTTAAATCTATAAATAATAAATTTCCATGATCTCTTTTCCTATGGAGCCAACCAGAAAGAAGAACATTTTTGTTAATTTCATTTTCAGTTAATTCTGAGCAGTTATGTGTTCTGTATTTATTCATTGACCTAATACTTTTTTTATTAGATTAATATTAATTGATTTTCCAGTAGATAAAGACAATTCATCGACATCTTTAAGAAATTTAAACATTTTTTCATATGATCTTTCTACATTGTTAATAATAAAATCTGATATTTTAGGATCAACATTTATTTGTCTATCAGATAATGTCTTTGAGATAATAACCCTTAATAAGTCATCAGTTGGAAGTTCAATTCCTATATATAAAAAACTATTTATTCTAGATCTAAGGTCATCTAATTTAAAATTAATATTTTTAATTGGGGATTTTGAGTTAATTAGAACGTAATTTTCTAATTGCTTAGATTGATTTAAAATTGAATAAAATAATTTTTCCTCTATTTCATTGTTAAAACTGTCAATAATTAAGCAATCAAGATTATTTAAATCTTGTATAATGTTATCGTTAATGTTTTTAGACTCAATTAATTTTATACGTTCAATTTTTTTTTCTAATATTTTGGCTAAATGTGTTTTTCCTGAACCAGAGGATCCAAAAATATTAAGCCATTTCCCAGGCCAAGACGGCCAGCTTTCTACCAGTTTATAAGCTGGAAAATTATTGCTTGATACAAAAAAATCTTGTTCATAATATTTTTTTGCGAACGGAAATTTAAAAATAAGCTGATCCATTTTATAATGTTTTAATAATCCATTGCTCATCAATATACTGTAAATTAATATTTTCTTTTTTTAATTGATTAATAATTTTATCTAAACTTCCTAAATATTTAATCCTTATATCAACAAAGTCCTTATTAAATTTTTGCACATAAATATTTTCTATTGAATCAATTTTTTTTATCTTGAAATTTAATTTTACTAAATTATTTTTTTTGTTAAGATCTAATTTGGCATTTAAAAAAAAGGGAGTCCTTACATCTATCAAATTCTTTGATTTTACCAAATTTATTAATTCCTTTTTTGTTTGCGTTATAATACTCTCAAAGAAAACCATATTTGCAGACTCTTCATTATTTTTTAAATTCAAATTTTTTGATATTTCTTTTCCTTCTATTATTGATTTGATATAAACTTTGTTATTATTATCACGATTGTTCTCAATTAAAATTAATGCTAAATTTTTATTAGAGTACTCTCTAAATAAATTAATTATATTTATATTTATTAGATTACTTTTGTAGTTATTAATATTTTGAATAATTTCAATATTTTCTAGAGGAAGAATAAATTCAATTAATTCATTTTCATAAACTTTATTCCAATTTTCATAAAAATAATTATTATTAAAAATATAAATTTCATTATTTTCAATATATAGTGGTAAAATATATAATTCCTTATCTATAATTTCTGAGTATAAAATTCCTCTTTTATAAAATAAATCGTGTATTTTATTTTTGTCAAACGTTACGCTGAAATTTACTAGATCATCTTTTTTTTCCTCGTTTGAAGCATTTGTAATTTGATAGTAAGTGACTAATTGTTTGATTGAGGAAAATTTTAAATCCAAAAGCTTTTTGTTATCCTCTTTTAGCAAGATTCTTGATGCAAGTTGATTAAAACCCTCTTTAATCGCTTGTTCTGCCAGTGCGTTATTTGTAATTTTATCTTTTTTTTCTAACTTAATATTATTAACATTAAACAGATTATTTTCTGAAAAAAGAGTTTCAGTTTGAAAAAAAACCACTAAAATAAAAATATATTTTTTATACAATTTCATAAAAGTCTAATTATCAATTTATAAATGAAAAAAAACAATAATAGTTATAAAAAAAGTGGTGTTAATATTTCTTTAGCCAACAAAATAGTTAAGCATATATCAAATGTATCTAGAAAAGGTGTCAAAAAAACGAACAGTTCAAAAAAAGATGTTATAGGGGGCTTTGGTTCGCTATTTGACATTAGCAATCTTAAAATTAAAGACCCAGTAATAGTCTCTTGCACTGACGGTATTGGAACCAAAATAGATTTAGCAAATAAATTAAAAAAATTTGATACAATTGGGATTGATTTAGTAGCAATGTGCGTAAATGATTTAATAGTGCAAGGAGCTAAACCACTATTTTTTTTAGATTATATTGCTGTTGGTAAATTAAATTTTAGTAAAACAAAAAAAATTCTACAGGGTATTTTTAAAGGATGCAAAATATCAAAATGTAAATTAATCGGTGGAGAAACTGCTGAAATGCCAGGCATCTATTCTAAAGATAAATTTGATTTAGCTGGATTTAGTGTTGGTATTGTCTCAAAGAAAAAAATTCTTGATAAAAAAAATGTTAAAAAAGGTAACATAGTTTTAGCAATTCCATCTAATGGCATTCATTCTAACGGTTACTCACTTGTAAGATCAATATTAAAAAAAAATAAAATACCTAGAAAATTAAATAAGGAAATTTTAAGACCTACAAAAATTTACTCTAATGAAATTTTAAGGTTGCATAACAAAAATTTAATAAATGCTGCAGCTCATATTACAGGGGGAGGTTTGATCGACAATGTACTGAGATCTATTCCAGAAAATTTAACTTTAAACATTGATTTATCTAAAATTAAAATTTTAAAAATTTTTAAATGGCTAAAAAAGAAAAGTATTTCAAATCAAGAGATGATGCAAACTTTTAATTGCGGAATTGGTTTCTGTTTAATTGTATCAAAAAAAAATATTTTAAAAATTAAAAGATTTTTTCCTAAAAAATTTACACCTTATGAGATTGGATATATTTCAAAAGATCAAAAAAAAATAAATTTATTAAACTCATTAAAATGGTGAAAAAGAAGACCTGTGTTTTTATATCAGGACAAGGCTCAAACCTTAAAAATCTTATATCTCGTTCTCGAGATAACAATTTTCCAATCAAAATAAGTTTAATTATAAGTAATAATAAAAAAGCGAGAGGTTTATTTTATGCAAAAAAATATAATATACCATATGTTTTAATAAATACTAAATTCAACAACTATGAAAATAAAATTTTATTAAATCTTAGAAAGCATAAAATATCTTTTATTTGTCTTGCTGGATATATGAAAATTCTTTCAAAGTTCTTAATTAAAAATTATAAAAAAAAAATTATTAATATTCACCCCTCTCTTCTTCCTAAATTTAAAGGTTTAAATACTTTCTCTAGGATAATAAAGAGTAAAGAGATTAAGGCAGGTTGTACTGTGCATTTCGTTAATGAAAAATTAGATAGTGGAAGTAAAATTATTCAAAAAATATTTTTTGTTAATTCAAACTATGATGAAAAAATTTTAAAGTTAAAAACACAAAAACTTGAATATAAAGCATATCCTGAAGCAATTATTAGAATTTTTAGATACAACTAATTTTTAAAGAAAAAATCTATTTCTTTTTTTGCATTATCAACTGAATCTGAGCCGTGTACAGAATTTTTATCGATTGAAATGCCATAAAGTTTTCTTATTGTGTTTTCTTCAGCATCTATAGGATTTGTTGCTCCCATTAATTTTCTATTTGCTAATACTGCGTTATCTCCTTCCAAGATCATTACAATAATTGGGCCTGATGATAAGTATGCACATAAATCATTATAAAATGGCTTAGATTGATGTACTTTATAAAATTCAGATGCCTCTTCTTTAGAAAGGTGGATTTTTTTGCTATCTTTTATTTTTAAATTATTTTCTATAAAAATACCTTTGATTTTATCTCCAAGATTTCTCTCGACAGCATCAGGTTTTATTATAGAAAGTGTTTGTTCCATTTATTCGTAGTTTTCTTCAATAAGCTCATTTAATAATCTTACTCCAAATCCAGTTGCACCGCTTGAATTTAAAGAACCTCCATATTTCGAAAAAGCCATTCCAGCAATATCTAGATGAGCCCAAGGAGTTTTATTTAAAATAAATCTTTGTAAAAATTGAGCTGCAGTTGTTGACCCAGCTCCGCCAACATAATTTATGTTTTGCATATCGGCATTTTTGGAATTAATTAGTTTATCATAATTCTTGTGTAAAGGCATCCTCCACAACTTTTCCTCTACTTTTTCACCTGCATTTAAAATTTGTTTGGATAACTTATCGTCATTAGAAAAAAGTCCAGCATATTCTGATCCTAGAGATACTATAATCGCACCTGTTAAAGTTGCTAAGTCAATTATGAACTTAGGTTTAAATTTTTTTTCTGTATAAGTTATTGCATCAGCTAAAACTAATCGTCCCTCTGCATCTGTGTTTAAAACTTCTATAGTTTTACCACTGTATGATTTAACAATATCTCCTGGCCTTTGAGCCACTCCACTTACCATGTTCTCTACAAGTCCAACTACACCTACAGCGTTAATTTTAGCTTTTCTTAACGCTAAATTTTTCATTAATCCTACTACCGCAGCAGAGCCTGCCATGTCATATGTCATATCTTCCATAAATTTAGCAGGTTTTAAAGAATAACCACCAGTGTCAAAAGTAACTCCTTTTCCAACAAACGCTAGTGGTTTCGAATTTTTATTTGCACCGTTCCATTCAATTGTTACAAGATAAGAACCCCTTACACTTCCCATGCCAACTCCTAGTAAAGAATGCATTCCTAGTTTTTTCAATTTTTTTTGGTCAAATATGTTTACTTTCAAACCATCTTTCTTTAGTGCACCCAATCTTTTTGCATACTCATCAGGATGTAAAATATTTCCTGGTTCTGAAACTAAATCTCTTGCATAAAAAATTCCTTCTTCTAAAGCTTTAAATTTAAGTTGATTTTGAGTTGATGGTTTATTCTTATTTCCAATTATATTTAATATAATATATTTTTTTTCTTTCTTTGATTTATATTTTGAAAATTTATAAGATTTTAATTTAAGTCCGTGAAGAAAATAACCTAAAAAATTATTATCACTTTTTATACTTTCGGATAAAATAAAATATTCACTATTTTTTTCGTTGTCGGTTCTTCCATAAAATTCCGCACCTAAATTTTCTATATCTGACGTCTTCAGATTATTTTTGATCGAAATCAAAACGATTTTTTTTTTTGAATTTATCTCAAAAACAAATAAATTTTTTTTTAGATCGCTAGTTTTCAATAAATCATTAATGTAATTAAATTCTGAGCTAGATAGGTTTTTTTTTAAAGAACTAATATTAAATTTATCGTTAGTAAATAACACTAAACTGGATATAGATTTGTTATATGTTTTCTTTGTATAGTCGATTTTAATAGACATAATTTTTTATTATTTTTCTAATTTGATAAATTGTTATATATGATCAAATATCTTGTAATTCAACGTAAAATTTACAATTACTAAACCAATAATTGAATTTAGTGTATGAATGCATTAACTATATACAAATTATTAAAATGCTTCAAAATAAAATTTATCAAAACTACTTTATTGAAATAATAAGAACATTTTTAGTCATAGTACTAGGTTTAACTTTAATTGCATTAACTGTTAGAGCGGTAAACTTTTTGGAATTAATTGTTGATAACGGGTATCCTGTGACAACTTACTTTAAATACTCTATTTTGAATATTTTTGGAATAGCGCCCAAATTTATACCTCTTGCTTTTTTTATTTCAGTTATAGTTTTTATATTAAAACATATAGGTAACAGTGAATTTGTTATTTTGTGGACATCTGGAGTTAAAAAGATAGAACTCGTTAATCTTATATGTTTAGCATCTCTTAGTGTTTTATTATTTTATATTTTATTTTCGGCTTTTTTAACACCTTTAGCGTTAAATAAATCTAGGCAATTACTTAGTCAGGATCAGTTAAACTCTTTTTTACCTACAATAAGATCTCAGCAATTTAGCGACTCTTTTAAAGGATTCTCATTTATTGTAGATAAAAAAATTAATAATGAAGTTGATAATATATTTATACACGATACGGGAAATAATTTAAAAAATTTTTCGTCTAATATTGAAAATGTCTCAAGCACAACAATTGTAGCTGAGAAAGGTGTTATCAATAATCGTAATATGTTTTTAATAAACGGGCAAATAATTTCTTCAAAAAAAGAGAATAAAGTAGAAATTATAAATTTTGAACAGCTTGATATAAATATTAATTCACTATCAACATCAACAATAAAAAAACCTAAATTACAAGAAATCTCTACTTCAAAACTATTAAGTTGTTTTTTAAAAAGGACTTTACAAACAAATATTTGTAATGAAGAAGTTAAAAAAGAAATTATACCAAATTTAATCCGGAGAATTATTTTACCTTTTTATATTCCTGTAATATCTTTGCTATGTTCATTTTTATTAATTAAAAATAGCACAATTTTTTTTGATAAATTTTTAATTTATTTAACATGTTTTACGTTATTGGTATTTACAGAACTTTTTATTAGATACACTGGATTAAACCATCTAATAAGATATGCTTATATAATATTGCCATTTATTTTTATAATAATCTCTTATTTATTTCTTATTAATAAATTAAAAAAGAATTTCAAGACATGAGCAAAGTTATTTTAAAATATATTTTAAAAAATTTTTTTAAATATTTTTTTATCTTAGTTTTAATAATATACGGTTTTGGAGTAATCTTAAACTTATTTGAAGAAATTGAATTTTTTAAAAAAATAGATGTAAATGTTTTTTTACCATTTATGCTAACAAGTATTTTCGTTCCAAGCATGATTTTAAATTTATTGCCGTTTATAATTTTTATTTCTAGCATGCTTTATATGATAAAGATTAGAAACAACAAAGATCTTTTGATATTAAAGGTTAATGGCTTCTCAAATATAAAAATTTTTTTTATTTTCGCCTTTACGTCTTTTTTTCTTGGCTGGCTTATACTAATGGTCGTTAATCCAATTACTTCATCAATGTTACAATTTTATGAAAAAACAAAATCCAAATATGCAAGAGATATTGATCATTTAGTTTCATTTAATAAAAATGGTTTGTGGATTAAAGAAAATTTGGAAAATGGAAAAAGAATTATTACCGCTAAGAAGCCTGATGGAACTAATTTAATAGATGTAAAAATATTTCAGTTTGATAAAGAATTTTCATTAAAAAAAAAGATATTTAGTAAACAGGCAAATATTGAAAACTTTAATTGGGTTTTAACCGATGTGACAGTATTTGAAGAAGTTGATTCTTTATTTGAGAAGAAATATTTTGAGAAATATGAAATTTACTCTATTTACAATCACGAAAAAATAATAAATCTTTTTAATAATTCTAATACTTTGTCATTCGTCGAACTTGTATTCAATTATGATGATTTAATAAGTAAAGGTTACAACAATCAATTTTTAAAAGAAAGTTTACATTTAATGCTGGTTTTGCCTTTTTTTTTATTATTGATGACATCTATAGCGTCTATATTAACGATGTATAACCTTAAAAAATCAGAAAATGTTAAGTTCTTTGTAATTGGTTTAGCTACTTGCGTCTTCGTTTACTATTTTAAAGACCTTTCGCTAGCTTTGGGTAAAACTGGAAGAATGCCGATTATATTATCAATTTGGTCACCTATTATTGCTTTAGGATTATTTGCTTTCGTAGGGATACTTCAAATAAATGAAAAATAAAATTTTAATACCTATAATTGTTCTTTTTTTAAATATAAATTTATATGCTGAAGACATATCTATTGAGGCGAAAGAAATTACCTTAAATAAGAAAAACAAAACAACAGTATTCAAAAATAATGTAAAAGTTGAGACAGATGACAAGAAAATCACTAGTCAATTTGCAGAGTATAACAAAAATTCTCAAGAAATAATCTTAAGAGACTCTATAACAGCTAAAGATAATTTAAACAATGTAATCAAAACCAACTATGCAAAATACAATAATATTAATAATACATTCGAAACTATAGGACCAACATCTTTAGTTACATCAGAAAATTATTCATTAGAAGGAACAGATCTTTATTTTGATAACAAAAATAAAATTATTAAATCTAATAAAAATTCAATTTTAAAAGATATTAATGGTAATAAAATATTTTTCGAGAATTTTGAATATATTGCAAAAGATAATATTTTTAAATCTATAGGATTCGTAAAAATTTTAGATAAATTTGATAATACTTATGAATTTTCTCAAATATATATAGATACAAAGAAGAAAGAGGTTTTAGGAACAGATATAAAGGCTTACTTAGATCATCAAGATTTTAAGATTAATAATAAAAATGATCCACGTGTTTTTGCAAATACTTTAAAGTTGGGTGGAAATAAAAGTGTCTTTAATAAAAGCGTTTTTACTTTATGTGAGTTTAAAGAAAATGAGAAATGCCCTCCTTGGGTTTTACAAGCAAATAAAATGACTCATGATAATAAAAAAAAGACAATTTATTATGATGATGCGGTTGTAAAAATTTATGATATTCCAATTTTTTATTTTCCTTATTTATCTCATCCTGATCCATCAGTAAAAAGAAGATCTGGTCTAATGCCTCCTACACTTTCAGATAGTAAAAATTTAGGAGCAGGTGTGGCTTTACCATATTTCTGGGCCGTTGATGTCGATAAAAACTTTACAATTACTAGTAAATTATTTGTAGATGAAAATCCTCTTTTTCTTGCAGAATATCATCAAGCTTTTAAAGATTCAAATTTGTTAACTGACTTTGGTTATACAGAGGGTTATAAAAAAACTAGCAAAACCAAAAAAGCAGGTAGTAAATCTCATTTTTTTTCTAAGTTTATAAAAAATTTCAAAGGTGAGACGGGATCAGATAATTCACTCAGTTTAATTGTTCAAAATGTATCTGACGATAAATATTTAAAATTATACAAAATAGATTCTAACTTGGTGGACTACAATAAAGATGTACTAGAAAACTCCATAAATTACACTTACGCAACTGAAGAAAGTTTTTTTGGAATGGATATTAGTATGTATGAAACTTTAAAAGATGATTATAATGATAAATATGAATATATATTTCCTGAAATTATATTTGATAAAAATATTCTATCCAGTGAAAAATTTGGAAATTTAGAAATACAAACAAATTTTAAGGCTCATAAATACGACACAAATAAATTTACGAATTTTTTTGTTAATGACTTGGAGTGGGAGTCCAATGATTATATCTTTAACTCTAAAGTTAAAAATAAATTTTTAGGAAAATTAAAAAATATTAACTATGAAGCAAATAATGTTGATGTTTATAAAGATGACACTACTAATGAGTTATTCGGTGCAATCGGGCTATTATCTGAAATAGGTTTTCAAAAAAGAATAGGCGAAACAACAAGCTTGTTAACTCCTAAATTATTGATGAAGATAGCGCCTGGCAGCATGAGAAAAGATACTGGGGGTTCTAGATTAACTCCATTAGATGCGTTTAATATTGATAGAATAAACAAAATTGATAATTTTGAAACAGGTAATACAGCTACTTTGGGTTTTGATTTAGATATAAAAAATGAAATTAATCAATTCAATTTTTCTGTAGCTCAAATTATAAGTGATAAAGAGAATAAAAAAATTAGCACTAAAACTGGATTGGACGAAAAAATGTCTGATTTAGTAGGAAATGCAAGTTTAAAAATTAATGAAACACTAGAATTTACTCATCAATTTGCAGTTGACCAAAATTATGGCGAACTTAACTACAATGATTTCGGTTCAAATATAAATTTGGGTAATATGGGTTTAAATTTTAATTATATTGAGGAGGATAAGCACATAGGTAACCAAGAATATTTAAAAACTAAAATTAATTATGAAAATAAAGATCGTAGCTTGATTTCTTTTGAAACCAAAAGAAATCTAATCACAAACTCTTCAGAGTTTTATGATTTAAGCTATGAATATATCAATGATTGTTTAAGAGCTGGGCTTGTTTATAGAAGAGAATTTTACAATGACTCAGAATTAGAGGCTGAAAATTCATTAATGTTTAATATTACTTTAACACCATTTGGAAATATTAATTCTCCAAAAATTAATAAATGAGAATAAGAACAATAATTTTTTTACTTTTTTATTCTATAACTTTATGCTCAATATCTTATTCAAAAGAAATTAATAAGATTATTGTAAAAATCGATAGTGAACTAATAACAAATTATGATATTAAAAATAAAATCTTGACTGCATTAATATTAGCCAATAAGCCGATAAGCCAAGGAAATATAAATAGTTTGAAAAGTAAGTCTTTAGAGGATTTAATTCTAAACAGATTAAAAAAAATTGAATTAAATAAATATAATTTTAAGAGAGATGAAGATAGAATTAATTCATATTTGAATTCACTCTCTACTAATAATTCTCAAGAATTGAAACTTTTATTCGAAAAAAATAATTTAGATTTTGAAACATTTGTTGATGAGATTGATATAGAATTAAGATGGAGAAATTTAATTTATAAACTTTATTCGAAAAAAATAGAGATTAACAATGATGAAATTGAAGAGGATTTAAAAAAGAAATCTAAAAAAAAGACAAATCTTGTAAAATATAATTTATCTGAAATTGAAATTCTAGTAAATAATGACGACACAGATATTTCAAGAATTTCTCAAATACAACAAGAAATTAAAGAAACTGGATTTGAAAACGCGGTAATTAAATTCAGTATATCTTCAACCTCAGCTAATAAAGGTAGTCTTGGTTGGGTAAATTCTAATTCTATATCAGAAAACCTTTTAAAAAGTTTAAGCAAAATGAAAATTGGTGAAATATCTAAGCCAATAAGAAAACGAGATAGAGTTCTATTTTTAAAACTTAATGATAAAAAAGTTTCTAATTATTCCGATATTAACATTAATAAATTAAAAGAAGAATTGATAGAAAAAAAAAAAAATGAGTTATTTATGCTGTACTCTAGTAGTTTATTATCAAAACTAAGAAATACAAAATTTATTGAATATTATAAATGAATAAAGAAAAGAAAAAGATAATTATTATAGCCGGTGAACCAAATAGCGTTAATTCAGAAATAATTTTTAAAAGTTGGAAAAAGACTTCTAAATTTATAAAGACTAGAATTTATATCATAGGTAATTACGAATTAATAAAAATGCAGTTCCAGAAGCTAAAATATTTCATTGAATTAAAGAAAGTACGTAGTTTAGAAGAAGAAAGCAAAACCAATGAATTAAAAATTTTTGATATAGATTTAAAATTTAAAGATCCATTTAAAATTGACCAAAAAATAGTTTCTAAATATGTGATAAAATGTTTAAATTTGGGTCATAAACTTTCTTTAAGAAATAATTCTGCTGGGTTTATTAATTGCGCTGTAAATAAGGGTATCTTTTTAAAACAAAATATGGGTGTAACGGAATTTTTAGCAAATAAATGTAATGTAAAAGATAATTCCGAAGTCATGATGATTAAAAGCAAAGTTTTTGCTGTGTGCCCTATAACTACACATTTAGATTTAAAAGATGTTTCAAAAAAAATTAAATATAAAACAATAATTACTAAGATAAAAACTATTCAGAAATCTTTTTATAAATTATTTAAAAAGAAACCAAAAATTGGTGTACTTGGCTTAAACCCTCATAATGCAGAATTAAGAAATAGATCTGAAGAAATAAAAGAAATAATTCCTGCGATATCGTATCTGAAAAATATAGGGTATAATATTAATGGACCCCTTGTAGCTGATACTGTTTTTATAAAAAATTATAAAAATTACGATATAATCGTTGGAATGTACCACGATCAAATACTTGCTCCTTTCAAAGCAATTTTTAAGTTTGATGCAATAAATTTAACTTTAGGACTTAATTATTTGAGGGTATCGCCAGATCATGGTGTAGCAATTGATAAAGTAAAAAAAAATAAAGCTAATCCCTCCAGCTTAATTGAGTGTATAAAATTTATTAATAATTTTGGTAAATGATACATGCAAAAAAATCTTTGGGCCAAAATTTTCTTATTGATAAAAATATAATAAATAAAATTTTAAAGTTATCTAAAATTGAAAATAGACATATCGTAGAGATTGGGCCAGGCAAAGGTGCATTAACTGACTATATATTAAAAAAAAAACCAAAGTCTGTAATTATAATTGAAAAAGATTATAAACTGTCAAAAATTCTTAAAGAAAAATATATTAAAGATAAGAATATTAAAATCTTTAATGATGATATTCTTAAATTTAATTTAGAAAAGGTTATTAAAAAAAACTCAATTATATTTGGTAATCTTCCATATAATATTTCATCACAAATTTTAATAAAATTAATCAAATTTAATAAATGGCCACCAAAATTTTCAGATTTAATTTTTATGTTTCAAAAAGAATTAGGAGATAAAATTATGGGGTCTTTCAAATCTAATAGTTATGGAAGATTATCAATTATAACAAATTTAAGATTAAAAATTATGAATAAGTTTTTAATTTCACCGAATTGTTTTAAACCAAAGCCTAAAGTCAATTCTGTGGTTATACATTTTAGACCAAAACAAATGTTATTTAATATTAATAGTCTTTCTAATCTTGAACGGGTAACAAACCTTTTATTTTCTAAAAAGAGAAAAATGATTAATAAAAGTTTAAAGAAAATACTTAGTATAAATCAAATTGATATGATTGATCAGCTAAACCTTAATGCGAGACCCTCAGAAATAAAACCTGAAATTTATTATAAAATTACTGAGTTATTTGAGAAAAATTAATTTTTTTATTAGATTTAATGATTTCTTCAATTTGTTTAAAACAATTATCTAAATTTTTATTTATTATAATGTAGTCGTAATCATTCCAATGCTTAATATCTTCTGTAAAAGATTTAAATCTTAGATCTATCTCTTCTCTAGAGTTTTGATTTCTTTTTACTAATCTCTTTATTAACTCATCTTTATTTTCTGTTATAAGAAAAATTTTTAATAAATTAAGGTTTTTATGTTTTGATAATTGTTTTGTACCTTGCCAATCAATATCAAAAATAATATCATTAATTTTTATATTCTCATCGACGTTTTCTTTCAAAGTTCCGTAATAATTTTCAAAAATTTTGGCATATTCGTAAAATTTACTTTCATTTATTAATTTTTCAAATTTTTTATTGGTGACAAAATGATAATCAACACCATCTACCTCATTAGACCTAGGCGTTCGAGTTGTATGAGAAACTGAAATTTTAAAGGAATTATATTTTTGTTGTATTTTTTTCGTAAGAGTTGTTTTCCCCACTCCAGAAGGTGAAGACAAAATAACCATGATATTTTGATCACCTTTGATCATTTAAATTAAAAATATTATTAACTACTTTTGCTCTCTATAAATTTGATTGCATCGCCTACAGTTAAAATTTTTTCTGCTTCACTATCGGATATCTCAGAACCAAATTCCTCTTCAAAAGCCATTACTAGCTCTACTGTATCTAAACTGTCGGCACCAAGATCATCTATAAAACTAGCTTCTTCTGTAACCTTTTCTTCCTCGATTCCTAAATGATCGGCTACTATTTTTTTTATTTTTCCTTTGACGTCTTCTGACATGAATTCCTTTCTTAAGTGTTATGTTTTCTTAATAGATTATTAATTAGAATTGTCAAGCCATATACATTCCACCATTAACATGAATGGTTTCTCCATTAATGTATTTAGCCATGTCTGATGCCAAGAAAGCAACGCAGTTTGAAACATCTTCTCCTGATCCTAAATCTCCTGACGGTATCTTACTAATTAAATTTTTTTTATATTCTTCATTAATTTTATCAGTCATTTCAGTTTTTATAAATCCTGGAGAAACACAATTAATATTGATATTTTTTTTGGCATATTCTAAAGCAAGACTTTTCGAAAAAGCCACAATACCTGCTTTTGAAGCTGCATAATTTGCCTGGCCAATATTACCAGTGTGGCCAACTATTGATGTAATATTAATTATTTTTCCTGATTTTTTTTTAAGCATTTTTTTTATAGAATATTTACACATTAAGAAACTTGAAGTTAGATTTATGTCTAAAACTTTTTTCCAATTCTCCTCGTTCAATCTTATAGAAAGGTTGTCTAAAGTTATTCCAGCATTATTAACTAGAACATCTAACCCGTTTAACTTTTTGTCTACATTATCAATAAATTCTTCGATTTTATTATGATCGTCTAAGTTAAACCTTTCAATATGAATATTTGGATAATCTTTTTTTAAATTACCAAGTTTGCTTTCATTTGTTCCAGTTGCAATTACCGAAGAACCTAGTTCGTTGAATTTTTTTACTAGACAATTTCCAATTCCTCCTGTGGCACCTGTAATTAAGATTTTCTTACTTTTTAAATTCATTTATAAAATTTTTAATATCAGCAATTGAGTTAATTGAAAAGCAATTTGCTCCTTTAATAGTTCTTTTAACCATTCCAGTAAGAGCTTTACCCGGCCCAATTTCAATAAAATTTTGAACTCCATTTTCAGACATACAAATGATGCTTTCTCGCCACTTCACTGTAGAGTATATTTGCTCAACTAACAATTTTTTAATAATATCTGAATTAATCTCTGGTTTTGCTGAGACGTTATTTATTATTTTTATTATTGGATCATTAAATTTGATATTTTTAATTTTTTGTTGCATTTCCATAGCAGCGGGCTTCATTAATGAACAATGAAATGGTGCGCTTACTTTAAGAGGAATGGATTTTATTTTTTTTTCTTTAAGTAGATTTTGGAATGAGTCTATAGACTCTTTATTTCCACTTACTATTACTTGCCCATCAGCATTATCATTTGCTACTTCACATATACCTTGTTGATCTTTTCTAGATGTTAATAAATTATTTATCTCACTTGTTTTAATTCCTAAAACTGCGATCATACTCCCTTTTCCAACTGGCACTGCATTTTGCATGGCTTTGCCTCTTTCATTAAGCAAAAATAGAGCATCACTAAAATCTAATGATTCGGAACAAACTAAAGCGCTATATTCACCTAAGGAATGACCTGCAAAATATTTAAAAGTTCTAAAATCAAAACCAAATTCATCTTTTAATACTTTAAAAATTGAGTAACTTACTGTTAGGATTGCCGGTTGAGTATTTTTAGTTAACTGTAATTCATTTTCTGGACCCTCAAGAATAAGTTTAGAAATAGAATAATTTAACTTTTCGTCGGCTTGTTTAAAAATTTTTTTAGTAATTTCGAAATTTTTAAAAAATTCTGTTCCCATGCCAACAACTTGTGAACCTTGCCCTGGAAATAATAAAACGCTCATTTTTATAAGTTTATTTATCAATTATTAGTATTGCTATAATCTTTCATTATAGTATAAACCACTTTTTACAAATTAATAAAACTTAATAGATACAAATTATGGCTTTTTACGAAAATACTATCGTAGCTAAACAGGATTTAGCAGAAAAAGATTTAAAAACTATTAAAGATAAATATAACGAAATAATTAACACCTCATCAGGTAAAGTAGTTAAAATTGAAGAATGGGGTTTATTAAACCTAGCTAACAAAATAAAGAAATATAAAAAAGGATTTTATATACATTATAAATTTGAGGGAAATAGTAAAACACTTGAGGAAATTGAAAAAAAAGCAACAATTGATGGAGCGGTCATTAGACATCTAACCGTAAAATACAAAAAACTAGATACAAAAAACGAATTTTTTAAAAAAGATAAATAAAATATGAAAAGAAAGAATAAAAAATTTCAAAAAAAAGGATCTAATTCACTCAACAAACTCAGTTTGTTTCAAAAAAATGATGGTAGATTTTCAAAAAAATGTCCTCTTTCTATAAAAAATGCACCAATTGTTGATTATAAAAATATAAATTTGTTGAGAAAATATGTGTCAGACAACGGTAAAATTATGTCGTCAAAAATCACATCTGTGTCATTTAGCAAACAAAAAAAGCTGACCAAGGAAATAAAGAAAGCTAAATTTTTGGGGTTATTATAATATGGAAATTATTTTGTTAGAAAACATTTTTAATTTAGGAAATATTGGGGATAAAGTTTCTGTTAAAAATGGATATGGAAGAAATTTTCTTATTAAGCACGGTAAAGCCTTAAGATACAATAAAGACAATCAGGCATTAGTAGACAAAAAAAAAGAAGAATTAAACAAAAAAAATACAGAATTAAAAAATAAATTTAAAATAATTGCAAAGTTAATAAATAAAAAAACTTTTACTTTTAGTAAGGAAAGTAAAGAAAATGGTGAATTGTATGGTTCTGTAAAACCAAAGGAAATTTCTAATCTTATAAAAGAAAAAGCTAAAGCAGAGGTAAATCCTTCACAAATAATTTTAAAAAGTGAACTTAATAAAATTGGTTTATTTACAGTTGATATAAACTTCCACTCTGAAGTAAATGCAAGTATTTCAGTAAGAATAGATAAAATACAGTCGAAATAACTTTTCCACAGAGGTAAAAAAAAGGTGTGTAACTTTTTTCTTTAAAGAAATATTGATTGTCATAATATTTGCGTGTGAAAGAAATTAGTCCAATACATGAGAATAAAGAAAATAAACAGCCTTCAAATATAGAAGCAGAACAAGCATTACTAGGATCTATATTAGTTAATAACGATATTATTGACGAAATATCTACTTTAGTGAGCTCGAACATATTTTATGATCCAGCCCATATTAAAATTTATGATGTTATAGAAAATTTAAATAATAAAGGCATGATAGCAAATCCTATTACATTAAAAAATTATTTTGAGAAAGATAATATGCTTAATGAAGTTGGTGGTACCGAATATCTAGTTAAACTTACAAGATTTTCAGGATCTTCAAAGCAGGCAATAGATTATGCAAAAGTTATTCATGAAATGTATTTGAGAAGAGAATTAGTTCAAATTTCTGATCAATTGTCTAATGATACCTTAAATGCAAATTCACAAGAACAGAATGCAGAAAATATAATTGAAAACACTGAAAAATCACTTTTTGATTTAGCTGAAAGAGGAAGTTTCTCTCAATCATTTTTAAAGTTTAATCAAGCTTTAGACCAAACTATTGAAATGGCAACCTTGGCTATGCAAAATGACCAGGGTATTGTCGGTGTGCCAACTGGTCTTACAGATTTGGATGAAAAATTAGGTGGTTTACATAAATCAGATTTAATTATTTTAGCTGGAAGACCTTCCATGGGGAAAACAGCATTAGCAACTAACATAGCGTATAATGCCGCCCAACATTTATTGAAAAGACAGGAAAAATCTTCGATAGCATTTTTTTCATTAGAAATGTCATCAGAGCAACTATCTACTAGAATTCTTTCTGAACAAGCGAGAATAAAATCAGACGATATAAGACGTGGAAAAGTTACAGAGGAGGAAATAAATAGATATATTGAAACCTCGAGAAATATTTACAACCTGCCATTATTTATCGATGAAACTCCTGCAATTACTATAGCTACATTAAGTAATAGAGCTAGAAGAATAAAAAGATTGTTTGGCTTAAATTTGATTGTAGTGGACTATATTCAACTAATGAGATCGAGTTCAAACAGAAATGATGGAAGAGTTCAAGAAATTTCAGAAATAACCCAAGGCTTAAAAGCTTTAGCTAAAGAGCTTTCGGTTCCAGTATTAGCTCTATCCCAACTATCAAGAGCAGTTGAACAAAGAGATGATAAACAACCACAATTAGCAGACTTGAGAGAGTCAGGATCAATTGAACAAGATGCTGATGTTGTTATGTTTGTTTATAGAGAAGCATACTACTTGGAGAGAAAACAACCAAAATTAGGATCTATAGAACACGCTGAATGGCAATCAAAAATGAATGACGTGAATGGACTCGCTGATATTATTTTGGGAAAGCAAAGACATGGTCCAACAGGTACAGTTAAAGTTGAGTTTGAGGGAATTTACACAAAATTCAGAGATTTAAGCAAAAATTAACACTAGTTTTCTCTTTAGTTATAAATAAATTAAGATATATCTGAAATATCACCATGTTTGCTGATATTTATAAAAAATTAGTAATAGATTTTCCAAAAGTTACTCTTTTTTTTTTATTAATTTTAATTTGTTTTTCCCTTTACCAGTCTAAAAAATTTAATTTAGATGCTTCTTCCGATGCATTATTACTTGAAGGAGATCCAGATCTTAAATATCTAAGAGAGGTCAATAAAACTTACGGCTCGAAAGATTTTTTAGTTTTAACTTATTCTCCAGTTTCAAGTTTTATTGAAAAGGAAACTGTTCTAAATCTTCAATTATTAAAATCGAAAATTGAGAAATTAACATGGGTTGATAGCGTAATAACGGTTATTGACGTTCCTCTTTTGAAAAGCACTGATGAGGGGCTAATGGAAAGATTGAAGAATTACAAAACTTTGGCTTATCCTGAGATTGATAGAAAAAGAGGTTTTGATGAAATAATAAATAGTCCAATTTACAAAAATTACGTTATTAGTGAAGATGGTAAAACTTCTGGAATTGTTGTTTATCTTAAAAAGGATAAAAGACTAGCTGAATATATTGAAGTAAAAAATAAATATTTTAATCAATCAATAGAAACAGGATTATCAAAAGAAGAAAAAATTAATTATAAAAAGTTTTTAAAAGAATATGAAGATTACAAAAATTTATATAACTTAAGAAATCATCAAAACATAAAAGAAATAAGAGATGTGATCAGTAAATATGGGGAAAATGCAAAAATTCATTTAGGTGGTATACCAATGATAGCTGACGATATGATGAGCTATATTAAAAGTGATATTTTAGTTTTTGGAATTGGAGTATTTATTTTTATAATTTTAACTCTTTGGTTCATTTTTAGAAATATTAAATGGGTGGTAATGCCATTATTAGGTTGTGCTACGTCAGTAATTATAATGATTGGTTTATTAGGTTTAATTGGCTGGAAAGTAACAGTGATTTCATCAAATTTTATTGCATTAATGTTAATTTTGAATATGGCAATGAATATTCACTTAACAGTTAGATTTTTACAATTAAAGAAAGAGTTTCCAAATTTAAATAAGGATCAGGCAGTTTTTGAAGCTAGTAAAAAAATGATGCTACCAATTCTTTATACTGTTCTTACTACTATTTGCGCTTTTTTATCTTTAGTTTTTAGTGGAATAAAACCAATTATAGATTTTGGATGGATGATGACTCTAGGTTTGATAGTTTCACTATTTGTAACTTTTTTATTGTTGCCAGCATTGTTAAGCTTATTCTCATCAGAAAATGAGATTAATATAAAAGATACAGAAAAATCTTTAATAACCACTGCTTTGGGATCTTTTACAAAAAAAAATAAAATTATCATATTTGGTTCTACCTTAATAATTATAATATTAAGTATTAGTGGAATATTTAAGCTTGAGGTAGAGAATAGCTTTATTAATTACTTTGATAAGGAAACAGAAATTTACAAAGGGATGAAAAAAATAGATGAAGATTTGGGGGGAACTACTCCTCTAAATATAATTCTTAAATTTCCAGTAAAACAAAAACAAGATGAGGATGATGAATTTGAAGAATGGGAAGATGAAGGTGTTGCAGAAGAAGATAAATCTAAATATTGGTTTACAAGAGATAAAATGGATAAAATCATAAAAGTTCACGATTATTTAGACTCTTTACCAGAAATAGGAAAGGTGCTTTCTTTTGGGTCCATATTAAGAGTAGCTGAAGATTTAAACAAAAAAGAGTTACAAAGTTTAGAAATTGCTGTTTTATATAGTAAAATTCCTGAGACAATAAAAAAAGAAATAGTTACACCTTATATATCTGTTGAGAATGATGAGGCTAGAATAAGTGTAAGAATAAAAGACTCTTTAGAAAATTTAAGGAGAAATGATCTCATAGAAAAAATTAATAATGAATTACACACAAGATTAGGTTTAGAAAAAAGTGAGTATAAATTAGCTGGTGTTTTAATTCTTTTTAATAATTTACTACAAAGCTTATTTAAATCTCAAATACTCACACTTGGTATAGTAATGCTAGGAATTTATTTAATGTTTTTTATACTATTTAGAAATATTGTACTCTCTTTTATTGGCGTTGTTCCAAATTTTATCGCAGCATTTTTTATACTTGGAATAATCGGACTTCTGGGGATACCACTCGACATGATGACTATTACTATAGCTGCAATAACTATCGGTATAGCTGTTGATAATAGTATTCATTATATTTATAGATTTAAAGAAGAATTTGAAAAAATAAATAATTACAATAAAACATTAGATAGATGTCATGATACAGTTGGTATAGCTATACTAAATACGTCAATTACAATAGTTTTTGGTTTTTCTATTTTAGTTTTATCTAATTTCATTCCTACAATATACTTTGGTATATTCACTGGAATAGCAATGCTGTTAGCTATGATATCAGTTCTAACTTTATTACCAAAATTAATTCTTACTTTAAAACCATTCGGTAAAGAATTAGATGCTCTTTCGTGATGGAGAATTTTTTTGTACAGGTAATCAAAAATGTAAATATATTTGATTTCATTTTCTTAATCATATTATTTTACTTTGTAATTCAATGTTTTTTAAAAGGATTTTCTCTCAGTTTAATTTCATTTATGAAATGGATTTTTTCTATAGTATTGACAATTATTTTGGTGCCTAAATTAAGACCTATAGTAAGCGAATATATTCAGTCTGAATTTATAAATAATATCGGATTAGGTATTGCAATTTTTATTTTTACACTTTTTATCACGATACTTGTTGGAAAAACTCTGAGTAGAGCTGTGACCTGGACTGGAGTAGGTTCTATAGATAAAGGATTTGGTTTTATTTTTGGTTTTTTTAAGGGTTATATAGTATCTGTATGCTTATTTTCAATATTAAATTGGTTTTATCCTTACCCAAATTGGGGTATATCAGCAGAGAGTGCTAAATCATTTAACTTAATAAATAAAGGAAGTAAATTGTTAATTGAAGAGTTTCCATCTAGTGAAGATTTCATTGACACAAAAGAAAAAATTGAAAAAATTTAATTCAGATAAATTAAGGGAAGAGTGTGGTATTTTTGGCATTTCTGATCATGAAGATGCCTCGGCTTTGGTAGCTTTGGGGCTACATGCTTTACAACATAGAGGACAAGAAGGCTGTGGAATTGTTTCATTTGACGGCAAAAATTATCATTCGGAAAAAAGACAAGGTTTAGTTGGAGATCATTTCACAAATACTGAAACATTAAAAAAATTACCTGGAAAATTTGCAATAGGTCATAATCGTTATTCTACAACAGGTGAAACATCATTAAGAAATATTCAACCTTTTTTTGCTGACTTACATACAGGAGGTTTAAGTATAGCTCACAATGGAAATCTGACTAATGCACTTTTACTGAGAGAGTCATTAGTAAAGGATGGTGCAATATTCAGGACAACAAGTGATACCGAAACCATTGTTCAACTTATAGCTAAATCAAAAAGAGAAAAATTTATAGATAAGTTAATAGATACACTATTCCAAATACAAGGAGGTTATTCTTTGGTTTTAATGACAAATAAAAAATTAGTCGGTGTAAGAGATCCTTTTGGGATTAGACCATTAGTTATAGGTAAGTTAAATAACTCCTATATATTTGCATCTGAAACATGTGCTCTTGATATAGTTGGTGCAACTTTTATAAGAGAGGTTGAAAATGGAGAAATAATCATTATTGAAAATGATAAATTAAGTTCTATAAAACCTTTTCCAAAACAAAAACCTCGGCCATGTGTTTTTGAATTTATTTATTTTGCTAGACCAGATAGTTTAATTAATAATAAATGTGCATACGAATATAGAAAAAATTTAGGCTCAGAATTAGCTAAAGAAACAGATATAAATGCTGATTTAGTAGTGCCTGTTCCCGACTCAGGCGTACCTGCCGCGCTAGGTTACGCTGAACAATCAAATAAAAAATTTGAACTAGGTCTAATTAGGAATCACTATGTTGGAAGAACCTTTATAGAACCAACACAAAATATTAGAAGTTTAGGAGTAAAGCTTAAATTAAGTTCAACGAAAACAATAGTTAAAAATAGGTCAATTATATTGATTGATGACTCTTTGGTAAGAGGAACTACCTGCCACAAAATTGTGAGGATGCTTTACGAAGCCGGGGCAAAAGAAGTTCATGTAAGAATTGCATGCCCTGAAATAAAATATCCAGATTTTTACGGAGTTGATATGCCAACAGAAAAGGAGCTATTGGCAAATAAATATAATAACACTGAGATGTGCAATTATATTAAGGCTAAAAGTTTAAAATTTTTAAGTTTAGATGGAATGTATAAAGCGCTAATAGGCGAAAAGAGACAGTTGAGCTATCCACAGTTTAGTGACCATTATTTTACAGGTGAATACCCTGTTAAACCACAAGACAAACTTAAAGGTTTTAAAATTAAACAACTTTCTCTTCTAAGCGGAAAATCTAGCAACTAGTTGACGGAAACTAATTTTTTTTTTTTATTTAAATATAATAAGTAATTATCGATTATAATTGGTTGGGATTTGAGATTAGATGGAAGTTTTGTTACTTCGGTTATTTCACCATTTATTTCAAACTCAATAACATATGAGTTTTTTAAAAATACAAATACTTTATTATTTGCAAAAATAAAAGATTTAATATTTAAGTTTTTTTTTTTTGGTATTAATAAATTTTGCAACTTTTTCTGCTATATCATAAGAATAAATAATTTTACCATTTTGTAATTCCATGGCGATTAAAAGATTATTTTTCGTAATTAAAAAAATATAATCATTAATTATTATTGGTTTAAAATTAGAAGAAAAGTTTTTCTTTTTAAGAATTGACCCAGTTTTATTATCTAGAATATAAAAGTTTTCATTTGAAGATAATAATATTTTATTGCTATAGGACACAATATTGCTACCATAAAATAAATTGGTTAAATTTAAATCTAAAGATTTATTCAAGTTTATAAACCAATTTATTTTAAAATTATTTTTATTAATAGAATACAAAGAGCCGTATGTATTCAAAAAGAAAATATCTCTATCACTTAAAGCAATATTATTTTCAAATTGATTGTTAAAAGCAGTTTCCTCTGAGGGAATTAATTTTATCAAATTACCTGATTCTTTATCTAAAATTAAAAGATCATTATTTTGATTTGATGTGACTAATTTATTTGAAAATAACTTTATATTAGATCTAAAAGGTATTTTAAATTTTTTTGCCCACAAAATTTTATCATATTTATAATTATAAGAATAAATATAACCAATATTATCAGATATATAAATAATGTTATCATCAACAATAAGATTTAAAGATTTTTTTAATTTCTTATATTTTTTTTTGTAAAAGTTAAATCTTTTAACTTCAGAATTATTGTTTATTGAGTAAATAATTATGTTTCCCTTAATATCATTTATTATTAAATTTTTATTTTCAAATAATAAAAAATCATTTACCTGATTATTGGCTAATCTTTTGGTTTTAAATACGATCTGGTTTAAATTATCGTACTTAAAATTAATTGTATTATTATTTTTTTTATAAAAAATATCATTCCAAGACTTATTGATTAAAGGTTCGTCTATAGTAAAATTGTAATTAGAATTAATAGGTATAATTTCATTAAAAAAATCTATAGAGGTATTTATCTTTTTAAAATCTTTAAAAACTATATTTTCTTTATCATCGTAAATTTTATTTTCATTTTTCCAAATTCCTGATTTTTGGTCGAAAGAACAATTATTAAAAATTAATAGAATAGACAAAATGTAAACTAATTTCATTAATTTATTTACTAAGTAATTCTTCAGCTATAAGTTTTAAAGATGAGTTTTTATTTTTAAGAGTTTTTAACAAATCATTACCAGGTTTAATATCCGAAATCTTAATTAAGTATAAAGCCTTTTTCAAAATTAAAAGATCAATATTTTCAGAAGTTAAATTGGATCTTTCTAACATGTCAAAAAATTGCATAATTTTATCTTTGTCAGTGATTAAGTCTTTTTCTATAATCGTATTTAATGCTAAAATGGAGTAAAATTTATTTTTGCTAGCAATAATTTCCTCGTAAATATTTTTTGCATTTTCTTTTTTATTTTTTGCTAAATAAAGTCCTGCCTGAATATATTTTTCTGAAATTAATATTGTTTTTTTTTCACTATTATATTTTACAATAGAAAAAAAAATTACAGATATTAATAAAACAGATATTAAAAAGAATATTTTCAATCTATTTTGATTATAAAAGTTGGCTAATCTATCTTTTAGAATTAATTTATTTTCTATATTTTGTTCCATTTAAAAAGTTCTTAATTCCAGGGAATTTTTTTATTTTGACCTCTCTACTATATTTTTTTACAGCTTTTTCAATTATACTTTCAAGATTTGCAAATTTTTTGACAAATTTTGGGTAAAAACCACTAAATCCTAACATATCATCAGTAACTAATATCTGCCCATCACAATATTTGGAAGATCCTATTCCAATGGTTGGTATGCTTAATTTTTCTGTAATTAATTTTGCTGCAGAGGGCAATAAACATTCAAGTACAATAGAAAATGCTCCGGCTTTTTCAATCAATAGCGCTTCACTTAAAAGTTTTTTTACTTCGGATTTTGTCTGGCCTTCAATCTTAAATTTATTTTTAAATTGTGGTGTGTAACCAATGTGACCCATTACAGGTATTTTTTTTTTTACTAAATATCTAATAATTTTATAATTTTTTTTATTACTTTCTAGCTTGATTGCATCACATTTTGTTTTTTTTATTACTAAATGTATATTTTTCTCAGCACTTTTAAGATTATCATAACTGCCTTTAGGCATGTCAACTACAAGTAAAGATTTTTTAATACCTTTTTTAACACTTAATGTATGTTGAATAATATTTTCTAATGTAATTTTATGGGTATTTTTTTGTGCATATAAAACATTTGCCATTGAGTCACCAACTAAAACAATGTCTACGTGTTTATCTAAAATTTTTGCGATATTTTTAGAATAAGCGATAAGACTTACTATTTTAGATTTATTTTTTTTTAGTAGAATATTTTCTATTTTTTTTTTCATTATTCTAATTCAATTGTACTAGGCGGTTTAGAAGTTATGTCATAAACAACTCTATTAATTCCTTTTACATTATTTATTATTTTATTTGAAATACTATCTAGAAAATTTTTTGGAAAATTAAAATAGTCAGCTGTCATACCGTCTTCTGAAATGACAGCTCTTAATAAACAAATATTCTCATAAGTTCTTGAGTCACCCATAACACCGACTGTCTTGATAGGTAGAAGAGCTGCATAAGCTTGCCAAATTTTGTTATATAGCCCACTTTTAACTAATTCATTTATATAGATATAATCAGCTTCTTGAAGTATTTTTAATCTATCGACTGTAATATTTCCTAAAATTCTAATACCCAAACCAGGTCCAGGAAATGGATGTTTAAAATTAATACTATTAACTAATCCTAATGTTTTTCCTAAAGTTCTAACTTCATCTTTAAAGAATTCCTTTAAAGGTTCAATTAACTTCAAATTCATTTTTTTTGGTAAACCACCAACATTATGATGAGATTTTATCTTTGAGGTTTTACTACCAGTTGAAGATCTACTTTCAATAATATCAGGATAAAGTGTTCCTTGTGCTAAATATTTCAAATTTTTATATTTTTTAGATTCTTTTTCAAAAACTTTGATAAACATATTTCCTATAATTTTTCTTTTTTTTTCAGGCTCAGAAATATTTTTAAGTTTATTCAAAAAAAGTTTTGATGCATCAATTAATTTAACATTAAGTTTGTATTTTCTTTTAAATATTATATAGGTATTCTTAAATTCATTTTTCCTCATTAAACCTGTATCTACCATTATGCAAATAAGGTTTTTTTTAATTGCTTTATTAATTAGTAATGCAACCACACTACTATCTACGCCTCCAGACAAAGCACATATAACTTTATCTTTTTTTACAGTATCTTTTATTTCTTCAATTAATCTTTTTTTTTGAGATTTAATAGTCCATCTTCTCTTAACTTTACAAATTAAGAATAAAAAATTTTTAAATATTTTTATTCCATTTTTTGTATGAGTAACTTCTGGATGAAATTGAACACCAAAAATTCTTTTATTTTTATTTTCAATTATTGTTAATTTAGAGTCCTTGGTAGAAGCAATCATTTCAAAATTTTTAGGTATTTGTACAACTGCATCTTCGTGACTCATCCACACTGATTGTTTAGTATTTAAAAAATTCTTTGTTAGAAGTGAAGTCTTTTTTTTAAACAAGAAAGCTCTTCCAAATTCTCTTCGTTTTTTTGAAGGTTTAATTTTACCTCCAAGCAACTTTGCAATTAATTGTAATCCATAGCATATACCTAAAATAGGAATATTTGTTTCAAATATTTTTTTAGGGACACTTTGAAACCTTCTAGCTGTAACTGTGGACGGGCCACCGGATAAAATTAAGCCTTTAATATTCTGATAGTTTTTTAATTTTTTAAATTCTTTTGGTGTGACTATTTCAGAATATACTCCTAATTCTCTAATTCTTCTTGCTATTAATTTTGTTACTTGAGAACCAAAGTCAATAATTAAAATTTTTTCTTTGTCAGAATGAAATTGCATTTATTTTTTAGATAAATTTTCAATTTCAAATTTTAATTTATCACTTTGATTGCAAAAATTACTACATATTAATCTTAATCTTGTATTTAGTTCTGTACTTTTTTTATAATCTGAAGATGATAATTTTAATTTTGCAAGATTATAAATTGCTTCTTCATTTTTAGGATTTAACAACATCACTGTATTTAAATATTGTTCCTCTAAACTACTGTTTTTCTGTTTGTTAAATATCTTTGATAAGTACAAATATGATAATTCACTCTTTGGATTAAAAACTATATCTTGCTCAAATTTAAATCTTGCATCCTCAAGTTTATTTTTGTTGTATAAACTTATTCCTGCCATGAGATAATTTGATTTAGCAAATAGATTATTTGATATAAAAAATATAATTATTACAAAACCTAAAAGTTTTTTAATCATAATTTAAAGTTGATTGTTTTTTGTGTCATTTCTACACTATGAACCATGCTTTCATAAAATCCTGCCTTGGTAATTTTAACAAATTTTGCTTTTTTATTTATTTCTTTCAAATTTTTAGCTCCAATATATCCCATTGATGATCTCAATCCACCTTGCAATTGATATATGATGTTAGATACTTTTCCTTTATATTCTACTCGTCCCTCTACTCCCTCTGGGACAAATTTGGATTTATCTTTAAAATTTTTTTGAAAATATCTGTTAGCTGATCCTGCTGACATTGCTCCTATTGATCCCATACCTCGGTAATTTTTGTAAATTTTACCTTTAAATTTAAATTTTTTACCTGGACTTTCATCTGTGCCTGCAAAAATTGAACCCATCATAATAGCGTCAGCACCAGCTGCAAGTGCCTTGGCAATATCACCTGAGAATTTAATTCCCCCGTCTGAAATAATCTTAACATTTTTTCTATCAAGAGCTTTTTTTACCTCCATGATAGCAGTAATTTGAGGAACACCAATACCAGCTACCATTCTAGTTGTGCAAATAGATCCTGGACCTATCCCTACTTTAATAATATCTGCACCAGAGTTATATAATTTTTTTGCTGCCTCCCCAGTTGCAATATTACCAACGCATATAGGAATTTTGTTTGTTATACTTTTAATTTTTGATAATGTTTTTAAAACCTTTTCACTATGTCCGTGCGCTGTATCGATAACTATTAAATCAACTCCATTAAATAAAAGTGACCTAGCTCTCTCTAAATCCTCTTGATTGGTTCCTATAGCCGCTCCAACAAAAAGTTCTTTATTTTTTACTTTTTTAACCTCTATAGATTGTTTTTTTATACCAAGATTTCGATGAATAATTCCTATTCCGCCCTCTTTAGCAATTGCTATAGCCATTTTTGATTCAGTTACAGTGTCCATAGCTGACGTTAAAAAAGGTACTTTAAGAGAAATTTTATCAGTTAGCTGAAGTGAGATGTTTGTTTTTGCAGGTAAAACCTTGGAATACTTAGGTAGAAGTAAGACATCATCGAAGGTTAATGCTTCTTTAATTGTTTCCATATAAACTTATATACAATTATTAAAATTTATAAAGTCTTTAAAATTTCGCAATGTAAATAAGTCTCTTTAGACTCTTTTCTGCTAGAC
>MDTB01231393.1_pt1 | contig 33832 bp, 31 predicted proteins | sample 811161 | NCBI WGS metagenome assembly MDTB01 (sample SAMN05326650, study PRJNA326480) | marine metagenome | isolation source: seawater | place: Mediterranean Sea | collected 2009 | reverse complement strand
AAGACAAATTTTACCAGCTCCTTTAAAATTAAGACCATTCCATATAGAAAATCAGCATGGTTTTTTATAAATATTTATATAACTTTCCACCTGAAGATGGTTTTGATACTCCAGTTGTCGAAGGAAAAGTGAATGGAAGTTTATATATTGATCTGGCTGATAAATAAGCAATTAATTCTGCCTCAATATAATCAAAGTTAATTCCAATTTTTTTTTCATTCAAAATCTTTATTTTTAGTTTATCATTAAGGCGGTCCATTAAATGAATATTTCTGTACCCACCCCCGGTTATTATAATATTTTTAACTTTTTTAGGTAAAAGTTCTAAACTAGTGACAATAGTTTCAACTGTTAATTCAGCTAGTGTTGCCATTATATTATTAGCAGAGTAATTTTTGTTAACTAATTCATTATATAAATTTAAAAAACTCTGTCTATCGAGAGATTTTGGTGGTGGTTTTTTAAAAAAATCAAACTTTAAGAATTCTGTAATTTCTTCTTTAATGGGAATACCGTTAGAAGCAAGAATTCCGTCTTTATCATAATTTTTATTCAATTTGTGAAACATAAAATCATCCATTAATGCATTCCCGGGTCCCGTGTCGAAACCAATTAATGTTTCTCCATCCCAGTATGTTAAATTAGAGATGCCACCTATATTTAAAAAACAGCATGGTAGCTCCATATCTAATGTTTCAATGATAAATTTATGATATATAGGTGCTAGAGGTGCTCCTTGTCCTCCAAACGATAAGTCCTTTGATCTAAAATCAGAAACAACATCTTTATTAAGCATTAGTGATAATTTTCTTGGATCTCCTAGCTGAATAGTTAACTTATTATTAGGATCATGATAAAGGGTTTGACCATGAAAGCCAATTAAATCACAAGCTTTAACAATATCTAAATCTTTTAGTGCTTTATAATGTTCATTTGTGACAAACTCGTCTAAGAATTTTTTCCTTTTTAAATTTAAATTAAGATCTTCTTTTAAAAAGCTTGTTAATGTATCTTTTGTTTTAGCGTTATATTCATAAAAGTAATTTTTATCTAATCTTTTTAAATTTAAGCCATTAGTATGAACATAAGAAATATCAATTCCATCCATACTAGTTCCGCTCATTAAGCCAATTATGTTTAAGAAATGATAATGCAAAATGAATTGTTACCTTTTTTAATAAAATATATAATATTAATTATGTCTAAAAATATACCTAAAACTGAACTTCTATACCCAAAAAGCAGTCCAATCGATCATTTAAGTCTTTATGAAGGAATATCCCTTATGATCAAAGAGCAAAATAATGCTATTTTAGAGGTAAAAAGATCAATTAAGTCAATAGAGGATGCTATTGAAGCTATTTATAAACATTTAAAATTAAATTCTAAAGGTAGATTGTTATATGTAGGTGCAGGAACCTCGGGTAGAATAGGTGTACAGGATGCAGTTGAATTATTTCCAACATTTAATTGGCCAAGGGAACGTTTAGATTTTATTATTGCTGGTGGTATTAATGCTCTATTGAATGCCATTGAAAATGCTGAAGATGATATACACTGTGCTGAAAAAATTGTAGAAGAAAAACTCATTTCTCATCAAGATGTTGTCATTGGCATTGCTGCAAGTGGTAATACTCCTTTTACTTGTAAAGTCCTCGAACAGGCAAAAAATATAAGAGCTTTGACAATTGCGATAAGTAATAATCCTAAAGGCAACATTTTAAATTATGGAAAAGTAAAAATAATACTTGATACTAAAGAAGAAGTTATAGCTGGTTCAACAAGATTAAAAGCTGGAACAGCACAGAAAATTTGTTTAAATATAATTTCTTCTATGCTTATGACTAAGATGGGTAAAGTTAAAAATGGTTTAATGAAAGATTTGATACCAACTAATGCAAAGTTAAAAAAAAGAAAAAAAATTATAGACTCCATAAAATAATAAAAAAGGAGATTTCTCATTAAAAAAGTTGCGTTTATAACAGGTTCGGCAGGTTTTATAGGCTTTCATTTATCAAAACATTTGTTATCAAAGGGTTGGCAGGTAATAGGTCTTGATGCAATGACAGATTATTACGATGTAAGCCTTAAAATGGACAGAGATAAAAATTTAAAAAATCATGAGAAATTTATAAGTTATAATGGTTATATTCAAAATTCAGAATTGTTAGATAAAATTTATAGCAAACATGAACCTAACATAATTATTCATTTAGCTGCTCAAGCAGGTGTAAGGTTTTCTATACAAAACCCTTCATCTTATGTTGAAAATAATTTAGTCGGTACTTTTCATATTCTTGAAATGGCTCGTAAATATCCAATAAATCATCTTTTGATGGCTTCAACCTCTTCAATTTATGGAAATAATACAAATTCACCTTTTAATGAAAATCAAAAGAGTGATACTCCTATTTCTTTTTATGCAGCAACAAAAAAATCCAATGAAGTTATGGCTCACTCTTATTCTCACTTGTTCAGAATACCAATAACTATTTTTAGATTTTTTACTGTTTACGGTCCATGGGGAAGACCTGACATGGCTTTATTTAAATTTACTAAAAATATTTTATCTGAAAAAGAAATTGATGTATTCAACTATGGAAAAATGAAAAGAGATTTCACAAATGTTTTTGATTTGACTGACGCTATACATGGATTAATACCAGTTATTCCATTAGAGAAAAATAAAAGAAAAGCAATTTTTAAAAATGACAGCATATCATCAACTGCTCCATACAGAATAGTAAATATTGGAAATTCTAACTCTGTAAATTTATTAGTTTACATTGAGGAATTAGAAAAAGTACTAGGGAAAAAATCAAAAAAAAATTTCTTACCTTTGCAAAATGGTGATGTAACTGAAACTTTAAGTAATATTGATTTAATAAAAAATTTAACTGGTTTTAAACCTAAAAAAACTCTTGAGGAAGGTATTAGAGAGTTTGTAACCTGGTATAAATCATATTATAATATTAAATAATTAAAACTTAGCAATAAAAAGAAACCCCAAATACAAATTTATTTGAAAACAAACTTTTAATTAATTTGCTACTATAAATCTAAACACATTTATTTTTATTGAACCAATTGTTAGTTAAGTTTAAACCCATGTTTAATGATATTTTTGGTTTCCACCCAAGTGCCATTATCTGAGAACTATCTAATACTTTTCTTAATGCACCGTTAGGTTTCTCTATATCCCAATATATTTTCCCTTTATAATGAGTTAATTTACTGATCTTATTTGCTAAATTTAAAATTGAAATTTCTTCTCCAGAACCCACATTAATTGGCAAATTGTTTTTGACTTCATTATTCATTAAAAAAACACTAGCATCAGCAATGTCTTCGCAGTATATGAATTCCCTAAGTGGTTTGCCATTTCCCCACAAATTTATGTAAGGTAACTTTTTAGCTTTCGCTTCATTGAACTTATAAATCAAAGAAGCTAAAACATGTCCAGTTTCAGGGTTAAAATTGTCATTAGGTCCATAAACACTATTGGGGATTATAGTAATACATTGAGTTTTGGGATACTGTTTATTGAAACTAAAACACATTTGGTATCCGGCAAGTTTTGCCATTGCATATGATATGCTAGAATTTTCCATTTCACCCTTTAATAAAGAACTCTCTTTAATTGGTTTGTCATATATTTTGGGATACATACAAGATGATCCAAAAAATAATAATTTTTTTACATTTAGATTCTCTATAGCTTTAAATATATTAACTTGTATTAGTAAGTTCTTTATTATCAAGTCATAAGGTTTTGATTTGTTTTCTTGTATTCCTCCGCTATAACCTGCTGCTAAAATTATAAACTTAGGATTAATTGATTTAACAAATTTTGAAGTTTCCATTTGATTTTCTAAATTTACTTCAAATTTATCTGCTGTAATAACATTTTGGTAGTTATCTTGTTTTAATTTTTTTAGAATTGCAGAACCAAGTAGACCTTTATGGCCTGCTAAAAAGATAATATCTTCTTTTTCTGTGCTCATTTACAATCCATTGGGTTCATATAAAGCTATTGAACTTCCTTGATTTTCAAAGCTGAAAGGGACATGGTTAAATTTTTTTAAAGCAGTTTTTACGGCTTTTTGCTTATTTTTGGGAACATAAAATAATATAAAACCTCCTCCTCCTGCTCCTAAAAGTTTTCCACCTAATGCTCCGTTTAGTAAAGCAGTTTCATAAATGTTGTCAATAAGAGTATTTGATATTTTATTAGATAATGTTTTCTTGAGTAACCAAGATTCGTGAAGTAACTTGCCAAATTCATCAATCGTTTCATTGCTATGTAAAATATTAATTGAATGATCAACCATATCAACCATTGCATTTATTTGAGAAGTTGTATTTTTAATATTTTGTATTTGATCTTTAGCAATTGATGAAGCATACCTAGTAGTTCCAGTAAAAAAAAGTAATAAATTATCATTCAATTCCTTATATCTATGAGGTTGGATAACTATTTTTTCAACATCAAAAGAGTTATTCCTATTAAACATAATTTTATTAAAACCACCATAGGCAGTTGCGATTTGATCTTGTGATCCAACATTTTCATTTATAATTTCTTGTTCTATATATATTGCATCTTGAGAAAGTTTTTTTTTACTAATAATTTTACCATTTAGTGCTTCTAAAGCATTCAATAATCCAACACTAAATGCAGAGCTGGACCCTAAACCAGAACGAGCTGGCAAATCTCCATTATGATGAATTTCAAGACCAATTTTGATTTCTTTCCATTTTAAGATTGCTCTTACAGATGGGTGAACTATCTCATCAATGTTTTTTACATTTTCTATTACTGAATAGACTATCCTATAATTATGGTCAAAAAAATTAGGCAGAGGCCTGCAACTAATAAAACAATATTTGTCAATAGAGGTTGATATAACAGAGCCTCCATTTTCTAAGTACCAAGCAGGATAATCTGAGCCTCCTCCAAAAAAGGATATTCTATATGGAGTTTTTGAAATAATCATTCTTGTTTTACTTTCTAAATCTTAGCAAGTGATGCGCCTATCAAAACCATAATTATATTTAACGGTATTAAACCTATAAAAGATAAAATAATAAACTTCATTTTACTAATTTTTATTAGTCCAAAAACGTAACCAAGTGACGAACCAGGAAAAAGGGGGTTCATAAATGAAAATATAATAACTAAATTTTTTTTGTAGGAAATATTTTTAATTATAAAATTTCTAGTTTTTTCTAAATTATAGAACAAAAATGGATTAAATTTAGTTCTAGCAAGTTGAAAGGTCAAAACTGAACAAAATAAACTAATTATAAAGCTTAAAATAATACCATTATTAAATCCCAACATATTTCCATAAATAACTGAAATAGGACCACATGGTAATATGAAAACACTAAATATAATATGTAAAAAAATAACAAAAAAAATTAAATAAGGCGTCTTAAGCGTCATATCCAAGCTTTTGTTCTCAATCCAGTCTTTGTTAATTAAAACTAATAGAAAGATAAAAGCCCATAATACAAACGATATAAACTTAGGAATTATTTTCACTCTTTTTCTCAATAATATCTTTTATTATGTATTTTGGTCTATTTTTAACTTCATAGTAAATTTGTGCAATATAAACACCAAGTATTCCTAAAGCTAAAAGTATGACGCCATTAAAGAAAGACATTGCAATTAATATCGAAGGGATGCCAGATGCGCTAAGATCTAAAAACTTTATCGCTATACCATACACAACAAGTGAAAAAGCAATTAAAATGGAAACTATACTAAACAAAAAAGATAAAAACAAAGGTGTTGCAGAAAAAGCTGTAAGGCCTTTAAAGAACTCCATCATTGGACCTTTACTTAAAACAGGAAACTTGCTTTCTCCACCAGCTCTCGCATCTCTATCATATAATACTAAGTCTTGACGAAAGCCCACCCATACTGACAAACCTCTTATATAAGTGGTATGTTCTGGCAGCTCAAGAATAGTTTTTACAGCTCTTTTTGATAAAAGCTTAAAATCACCAGCATTTTCTTCTAATTCAATTTCAGAGAAAAAATTAATTATCTTATAAGCTATTTTTGTAAGATAGATTTTAAAAAGACTTTCGCCTTTTCTAGAAATTCTTTTTGTATGAACAACTTCAGCCCCATTTTGAAATTTTTTAATTAATGTAGGGATTAATTCAGGAGGGTCTTGTAAATCACTATCCAAATATACAATTGCGTCTCCCTTAGCATGTTGAAGTCCCGCAATTACACATGGGGTAACGCCAAATCGTCTAGACATGTTTATAATTTTAATTGGGTGTGTTGACATTAATTTTGAAAGAATGTCCAAGGATTTATCATTTGAATTATCATTTACAAAAATCATCTCATAAGGAAACATTTTTAGTGCGATCGAAGTTCTTTTAACAAGCTCATCAATGTTATTTTCTTCATTTCTGAATGAAAAAATTATGCTTACAAGATTCACTTTTCTTTTTTTAGTTTTCATAATATATTACATTTTCCTTAACAACTCTAGATTTATAGACTTTTTTTCTGTTTATCAAAAGGAAAACTTTATATGGATGTGTTATTTATCATACCCAGTTCTGCTTCTGAGGCTTATCAGGGTTTGGCAGACAATTATGCTGCGATTGAACCCCCAACCTGGGCTTTGTTGTTAGCTAATGCCGTAAGAAAAAAACAATATTCATGTGGAATTTTAGACTGTAATGCTGAAAACTTAACTGACACAGATGCAATTAAACAAATTGAGTATATAAAACCAAGGCTTGTTTGTTTTACATTATATGGTCAAAATCCAAATGCAGGTACTACATCTATGATTGGAGGTGAGAGACTAGGAAAAAAGTTAAAATCTTATAACAAAAGCATTAAGACATGTTTTGTGGGATCGCACGTGAGTGCCCTGCCAAGAGAAGTGATTTCATTAGATTATGTTGATTTTATCCTTCTTAATGAGGGTGTTTATGCATTATGTGATTTATTAGAGAGTGATCTTATAAACATAAAAAATATTGATGGTATTGGATATAAAGATGAAGAAGGAATAATCCATCTTTCCAGTAATGCAAAGATTGTTTCTCAAGAAAGAATGGATTTAGATTTACCAGGATATGCTTGGGATCTTTTACCTAAAAAAAGTAAACCATTAGATTTGTATAGAGCTCATTATTGGCATACTAATTTCCTAGAAAAAGACAGATCGCCATTTGCATCAATTTATACTTCACTAGGGTGTCAGTTTGCATGTAATTTTTGCATGATAAATATTGTTAATAGAAATAATAATAATGAAGATGCTCATGCGGGTCATTTCAGGGGTATGCGGTTTTGGAGTCCACAATTCATTTTGAATGAATTAGGAATTCTCGCGGATATGGGGGTAAAGACTATTCGCTTATCTGACGAAATGTTTTTCTTAAATAGAAAATATTATGTGCCTATTTTAGAGGGTATAATTAGTAGAAATTATAAATTTAATATGTGGGCATATGCTAGAGTTGATACCATTAGAGAAGATCAATTAAAACTCTTTAAACAAGCAGGTATTAATTGGCTTTGTCTAGGCATAGAAGCTGGCAATCAGAATGTTAGGCTTGATATAGATAAAGGTAGGTTTAAAGATGTTAATATAAGAGAAGTAGTAAAAAAAATTGAAGATCACGGTATTCAAGTACTTGGAAATTATATGTTTGGTTTTCCAACAGATAACCTAGATACAATGAATGAGACACTTGATCTGGCTTTAGATCTTAATACTGCTCATGCAAACTTTTACACAACTCAAGCGCTTCCTGGGAGCCCTTTATATATTGAAGCATTAAGAAATAATTGGGATCTCCCCACAGATAAAAAAGAATATGCTTTTCTATCATACGATTGTAAGCCTTTGGCTACGAATTTTCTATCTCCTGAAGAAGTTCTTAAATTTAGAGATGATGCTTGGAACAAATATTTTAGTAATCCACAATACCTTAAAAAGGTTGAAAAAATTTTTGGAATTGAAGCTACTAATAATATAAGTGATATGGCCAAAATTAAACTTAAAAGAAAAGTTCTTGGAGATTAGGTACTAAATGATAAAAATGTACAATAAAAATATCACAAAAGAAAGTTTAATATCTTTCGAAGAAGATATAGCTAATGAATTTAATGAAGGTAATATCAGAGCTCCGATTCATTTATATTATGGAAATGAAGACAGTATAATTGATTTTTTCTCCAGAGTTAAAAAAAATGATTGGGTTTTTTGCTCCTGGAGATCTCATTATCAGTGTTTATTAAAAGGTGTTCCTAAAAAGTTATTGAAAGCTGAGATATTGTCAGGAAAATCCATATCTCTATGTTTCCCAGAATATAAAATATATTCTTCAGCTATAGTTGGAGGTTCTTTACCAATTGCTTTAGGTGTAGCTTTTGGATTAAAGCAACAAGGCATTGATGATCAAATGGTATATTGTTTTATGGGGGATATGACTGCAGAAACAGGAATTGCTCACGAAACTATCAAATTTGCTATTAACCATTCGCTTCCAATACATTTTATTGTAGAGGACAATAGCTTGTCTGTAATGACAGACACTAAGGAGGTATGGAAAATAAAAACCCCTTCTTATCAAAGCTTTAATACAGATTATATAACTTACTATAGATATAAAAGTAAATATCCCCATGCCGGTGCTGGTAAAAGAGTGGAGTTTTAATTTGAAATATTTTGAAGCATTAAAGACTAGTATGTCATGGCTTGGTGAGAAAAAAGATACTATTTTCATTGGTCAAGCGGTAGGTGTCCCGGGTACAGGGATGTATAATACTCTTAATGGCCAAGTTGATAGAAGTAAGCTATATGAATTACCCGTTGCTGAGGAGATGCAAATGGGTATGTCTTTGGGTCTTTCTTTAACAGGTAAAGTTGTAGTTTCAATTTTTCCTAGATGGAATTTCCTATTGTGTGGAATGAATCAATTAATTAATCATATAGATAAATTTCCGGAGATGGCGCCTCAATGGAAGAAAAAAAATTTAATAATTAGAACCGCTGTTGGTTCAGAACGCCCTTTGTTTCCTCAACACCAACATATTGGCGATTTTTCAGAAATGATAAGTAACATGGCTTCAAATATTAATGTTGTAAGGCTCTACGAAGCAAACGAAGTATTTGAAAGTTATAAAGAAGCTTATAATGCACCAGAGGGAACTGTTTCGTTAATTGTTGAATTTGGAGACTTTTATAATGAAAAGTAAAAACTTTCCTCTGATGAAGAATAATATAATAAGAGAAGATCTAGATAAGGTGATTGAATATTTACAAACAGATGACCCTAGGTTAACTAATGGTCCAATGGTAAAAAAATTTGAAGAAGAATGGTCAAATTGGTTAGGTGTAAAATATTCAGTTTTTGTAAATTCTGGCTCCTCTGCAAACCTAATATCTTTATCCATTTTAAAAGAAAAATTTCCTAACGGTGGAAATATTATTGTTCCAGCATTTACTTGGATTTCAGATATTGCATCTATTCTTCAGACAGGCTTTCAACTCAATTTTGTTGATATTGATTTAGACACTCTTGGATTAGATATAGATAAAACAATTGACGCAATAAATGAGAGTACAAGAGCAGTGTTTATTACACATGCTCAGGGTTTTAATGCTTTATCTAGTAAATTACTAAATTGTTTAAAGAAAAATAATATTTATCTCATTGAAGATGTATGTGAATCTCATGGGGCAAGTTACAACAATAAGAAATGTGGCTCATATGGATTGATGTCAAATTTTTCTTTTTATTACGCACATCATATGAGTACGATCGAAGGAGGCATGGTTTGCACCAACGACTATAATATTTATCAACAAGCAAGAATGTTTAGATCTCATGGTCTTTTAAGAGAAAGTTCAGATCAAGATTTTGTACAGAGAGTAATTAACAATAATCCAGAGTTAAACCCAGAATTTGTTTTTATGTTTCCAGCTTATAATATGAGGAATAATGAAATAAACGCATTAATTGGTTTAAATCAACTACAAAGATTAAATAATAATGTTAAAAAAAGAAATGATAACCAAGCCATTTTTTATAATTTACTAAACTCAAATAAATTTAAAACGACATTTATATTTGAAGGATCTAGCAATTACGCATTCAATGTTATATTAAATCAAAAAGATGACAAATTAATGCAAAGTTTGTGTGATAAGTTAACTAAAAATGGTATTGAATTTAGAAGAGGTAGTGCTGGAGGTGGCAATCAATTAAGACAACCTTATTTAAGATTGTACAGGGATAAACATAACTTTGAAACCTTAAAAAACACTGATCACATGCACTATTTTAGTCTATACCTTGGAAATTATCCTGAATTGACCGAAGAAGAGATAAACTATATTGTTAATATAATAAACTCAGCATGAGACCAAATGAGGTAATAATTTTATGTGGAGGGCTAGGTACAAGACTTAGGCCTGTTGTATCAGATTTACCAAAAGTTTTAGCTCCCGTTTCTAACAGGCCATTTTTGTTTTATGTTCTTGATTTCTGGATCAAAAAAGGTATAAAAAATTTTGTGTTATGTACAGGCTATAAAGGAGAGTTAGTCAGAACAACTGTTAACAGTAGCCCTTATAAAACTATGGTCAAATTTTCTCATGAAACAGAAACATTGGGAACAGGTGGAGCTGTCTTAAGGGGAATGAAATTAGTCAAATCAAATGATTTTTTGGTTCAAAATGGTGATACATTTATTCCAATTGATCTTCATGAAGTGCATAGATTAAGAGAAAAAATAAAAAATAAAGCTATAATGATGACACTCATTAAGCAAGAAGACATGAGTAGATATGGTCTTTTCTCATTGAATGAGGACTTCTTGGTTTCAAACATTAATCATTTCAATGAAGGTAAAAAGTTTATTAATGGAGGTATTTATGTATGCAACAAAAAAAAGTTACTGAAAAGTTTTACTGATAAGAATAAAGAGATATCATTTGAAAATGAAATTTTACCTTTTTTTTTGGATAGAAGAGAAGTAATTGGAAACCTTTGTAACAAAGCATTTATTGATATTGGAATACCCAACGATTACAAACGAGCATATAAGTTTTTTAAGCGTCAAACTAATAGTTAAGGATAAAAAAAATGAAGGAAAACATTTTAATTACAGGAGGGGCAGGTTATCTTGGTTCAATATTATCAGATGATCTAGTACGATTAAATTACAATGTAACTGTAATAGATAATTTTTTATATAAACAAGCTAGCCTAAACCATTTAGCAGCATTTCAAAATTTTAATGTAGTCAATGCAGATGTTAGAGACATTAACAAATTGAAAATAGAAATGAAAACAGCTGATATTATAATTCCATTAGCTGCTCTAGTAGGTGCCCCAATATGTAAAGCTGACCCTGTTGGTTCAGAAACTATAAATAAAAATTCGGTAATTGAATTGTTAAATATTAAAAGTAAAGATCAAAAAATAATTATGCCTACAACCAATTCAGCTTACGGCTCTGGCGGACATAATAATTTTTGTGATGAAACATCTCCTTTAAATCCAATATCTAAATACGCAAAAGATAAAGTCTTAGTTGAAGAAAGTTTATTAGAAAAAGACAATACTGTAAGTTTAAGACTAGCAACTGTTTTTGGAATGTCTCCTAGAATGAGACTGGATTTACTGGTAAATGACTTTGTTTATAAAGCTATTAATGAAAAAGTAGTTGTCTTGTTTGAAGGCCATTTCAAACGAAATTACATCCATGTAAGAGACGTATCAAGAGCCTTCTTGCACTGTATGTCTAATTTTGAAAACATGAAATCAGAAATTTACAATGTAGGACTTTCATCTGCCAATTTATCAAAATTAGAATTATGCCAAGAAATTAAAAAAACAATACCCAATCTTAATATTATTGAATTAGAAACTGAAAAAGATCCAGATCAAAGAAATTATATTGTTTCAAATGAAAAAATTGAGCAGACAGGTTATCAACCTAAATGGAGTATTGAGGACGGCATAATAGAATTGGTTAAAGGTTTTAGGATGATAAAAAATAGAATTTATAGTAACATTTAGCTTATTAATACCATAAAATGTAAAAATTTTGCGTTATTTAATTTTTAAAAAAAAAATATTTGATAATAAATTAGTTATTCTTGTTTTTATTGCAGGACTAATATATGGAGGTCTGTTTTATCCAATTTATTCTGAATTTTTAGAATTTGGACAAACATTATCTGGTAAGGTCAAGTTTAGTTCTTACAATTTATTTTATATGCATAGAGACATTTCCCCAAGTTTATTGTATGTGATATCAAAACTCATTTCTAATTTTATAGAGAATATCAATTTAGCGAATATTATTATCTCCGCAATAATATCTTCTTTTTCATTTGTAACAGTTTATCTTCTTGCAGAAAAATTTTATCCACATGGAAAATTTAACTTTCTAATTCCTATTGGTTTGACAAGTATTTTCTTCCCTAACTATTTTTTATATCCGTTGTGGTTCCCAACAAATTTTTTTGTTTGGGGTCAAATTGGATTCTATCTATTTATTTTCACAGTAGCTATTTCAAGAAAAACTGTATACGCTAAACCATTTTTAGTCTTGTTTGTTTCAATGTGTCATCCTCTTTATGGTGCTTTGACTACACTTTTTCTTTTTTTAGAGGACTACTATTTCAAAAATTTTCATTTAAGAAAATCGGTTTTAATAATAATTTCGTTTGTTATTGGAGTTACTTTTATAACTTCTGATTATGTAAAAACATATCTCGAGAATGATAAGGTTTTAATTAAAAGTGAAAGTATTATTTCAAAAGACTTAAGAAAGAATTTAAGTGAAAAAGAAATAGTCATAAAAAATGAGAAAAAAATAAAAATTGATTTTAGTAATTCTCATTCACCTCTTTATCATGGTGATCTTCAAAACTTTATATTTGGATTTATATCTATTACTTTATTGCCTATTTTATTTAATTTTATATTTAAAAACAAAGTGGATAAAAAACCTGAACTTAAAGTAATTAATTATTTTCTTTTATTTATTTTAATGTTGAGTTTAAGTTTATCAATTATTTCTTTCTTTATTTATCAAAACACTTTTGTCCTTGAAAATTTTACCTATTTATTTCATTTTTTTAATCTTTTGGATAGAGTTGCACCTAATAGAGTGTTAAATTGTTATTTTTTATTAATTGTAATTATATTATTTAATGAATTAGTTATTATTAAAAAGGAATTCAATTTTTTTACAATTGCAAAATATTTTTTTATATTTATTTTTTTACTTCCAATACCTGTTTACATTACTCCATTTTTTTGGAGTAAACCCTATCCAAGCATTCTTGAGATAACTCTTATTACTTCATTTTTGTTGGTTATACTGATTTTCGTGAAGAAAAATTTAAAATTATTTTTTGCAAATCTTTTTTATAAGATATTAACTTTAGTAGAAAAAAAGCTTATTTTTGTCGGCATTTTTTTGTTCTTGATTGCAGGTCTAGGTTCTTTATTAATAAAGAGTGTAAATTTTCCAATAGGACCAAAATACTTTGTTTCGTTTTTTCAAAACAAGAATTCTATTAAACAGTATCTAAAAGATCTTCCTAAAACAGGATCTATTTTAACCAGTTATGGAGTTCATGGTATTAGAGGAATGAATGTACAACAAAAATCTGGCCTAGACTATGTTTTGCCTTCTCAAAATCTACCAAAATATTACTTCAACAAAAAATTTAAAACAGTAGGATGCTATGAAAGAGCTAACTTGAATGTAAATTGGAACAATATTTTAACTTTTAATAAAATGTGTTTTGAGACTAAAACTAGAATAGAATGGGATATAATTTTCAAAAAATATAATTTTGTAGCTTTGATAGTGCCCTCTTCTTTCAAGATCAATATGCCAGTTAAAATCTCTGATGGAATTTTTTCAATTTACTAGAAAACGAAATTTGTTTTAGTTTATTTATTTTTATGATAGTCATTTAATGAAATTTATCAATGGATATATAATTGAATTTTTTTTGAATAAAGGTTTAGTAATCAATGAATCAAGAACAATTAAAACTTGAATTAGATAAATGTTTAAAAAAAATATTAGATGCAAAATTAAATGGACAATTTTATATTGATCCTTTTAAACACATTATAGTTGACAATTTTTTCAGTCAAAATATTGCTGAAGAAGCTCTGAAATCTTTTGAAATCTTGGATAAAAAAAAATGGGATTCAGTGAATGACGTAGACATAGAAATTAAAATGAGGAGCAATTGGGCATCAGAATTTGATATACCAGAAAAGGTTCTTCCTTGCATACGTATATTAAATTCTGCTCCATTTTTAAACGTAATGAATGAACTGTTTAATATAAAAGGACTTTTGATGGATCCTTATTTTAAAGGTGGTGGGCTTAATATTACCCCTAAAAATGGACTTTTAGACATTCATGTTGATGGTAATTTTCATGATAAGACAGGCGCGCACAGAAGGCTTAATGCAATAGTTTATCTGAACAAGAATTGGGAAAAAAGTTGGAAAGGGGAACTTGGTTTATATGACAAAAAAGGTATAAAGTTAATTAAGTCAATTGAACCAATATTTAACAGGTTAATTATTTTTCAAACTAATGATTATAGTTTTCATGGACTACCTGAGCCTATAAATTTTCCAGAAAACGAAAATAGAAAGTCCATAATTCTTTATTACTATTCTTTATCATCAAGAGGTAAAGATGAAGTAAATGTGAAAGCTCCTCATTCTGCATTATGGGTAAAGAAAAAGTATAACGATAAAAACGGTTATAAGACTAGAAAAATTTATGATGACTAAATATGATAAAATTCTTAGAAACAAAAATATTCTTGTTACAGGTGGAACTGGATCTTTTGGATCCAAGTTCGTAGACGCTCTTTTAAAAACTAAAGCGAATTCTATTTTGATTTTAAGTCGAGATGAAAAAAAACAAGAAGATATGAGGATAGCAATTCATGATAAAAGAGTAAAATTTGTACTTGGAGACGTACGAGATTATAATTCAATCAATAATTCTTTTTATAATATCGACTACGTATTTCATGCCGCTGCACTTAAACAAGTACCAAGTTGCGAATTTTTTCCAATGGAAGCAGTGAAAACTAACATTTTAGGTGCTGAGAATGTTATGAATGCAGCTTTTAATAATAAGGTTAAGAAATGTATTTTGTTAAGCACAGATAAAGCTGTTTACCCAATTAATACTATGGGTCTGACAAAAGCAGTAATGGAACGAGTTATGTTAAGTAAGGCTAGAGAAAACATAAATTCTCAAACTATATTTTCTGCTACGAGATATGGAAATGTTATTGGTTCTAGAGGTTCAGTCATTCCATTATTTTTGGATCAAATTTCTAAAAATATTCCCATAACTATAACCAACCCAGAAATGACAAGATTTTTGATGTCATTACAAGATGCGGTTGAGTTAGTATTCTACGCTTTGATGAATGCATCACAAGGTGACATTTTTGTCCAAAAAGCACCCGCTGCGAGATTAGAAGATTTAGTTTTTGCAATGGAAAAATTATTTAATAGGTCACTCGAAAGAAATATTATTGGCACTCGCCATGGAGAAAAACTTTATGAAGATCTAGTCTCTTATGAAGAACTATTAAGAAGTGATGAGACAGACTTTTTTTATAGAATAAAAATGGATAGTAGAAATTTAAAATATGAAAGTTTTTTAGTTGATGGATATTTACATAAAGATAAACAAGAAAGTTATAACTCCCATAACACAACAAGATTAAGCCCAGAAGAAATTACTTCTTTATTAAAAAAAGCAAATATTAAAAATGGTTAAGATTTGTACTATTTTAGGGACTAGGCCAGAAATTATAAGGTTATCAAGATTAATTCCATTATTTGATAATTTTTTCGACCATATTCTTATAAATACAAATCAAAATTTTGTTTATGAACTAAATAAAATTTTTTTTAATAAATTAAAACTAAGAAAACCAGATTATGAATTAAATAATAATAATAAAAATTTTAAATTAGGTAAGATGTTTGATCAAATTAATGATTTATTAATAGAAAACATGCCTGATGCTATTTTTATATTAGGAGACACAGATAGTTCTTTAAGTTCCATTGTTGCCAAAAGACTTGGTATCACTATATTTCATTATGAAGCTGGAAATCGTTGTTTTGAAAAAAAGGTTCCAGAAGAAGTCAATAGAAAACTAGTTGACTCAATTAGTGATATAAATTTTACGTATAGCGAATTTTCTAGAAATAATTTGTTAAATGAAGGTAAATCAGTGCAGGAAGTTATTTGTGTTGGTAGCCCAATGAAAGAAGTGTTAAATCATTATTGGGTAGATATTAATAAATCCAAAATTCTTCAAGAATTAAGCATAAATACAAAAGAATATATTTTAATAAGTATTCATAGGCAGGAAACAGTAAATAATGAAAAAAATCTAAGAGTTCTATTTGAGAATTTAAATTTGCTTCATAAAAAAAATAATAAAGATATTGTTTGGCCTATTCATCCAAGAACATCAGATAAAATATCAAAATTTGGTTTTAACTTTCCAAGCTATATAAAATTGATTAATCCACAATCTTTTCAAGACTATATAGCTTTACAAAGAAATTCTTATTTAGTTTTAAGTGATAGTGGGACCATAGCTGAGGAAACTTCCCTGTTAGGACTAAAATCTTTAAACATAAGAAAAGAATTTGAAAGACAAGAAATTTTGAATTCTGAGATAATACCATTAGTTGGTTTGGATTTTGAAAGTTGGGAAACTGGATTAAAATTAGTAAGTTCCAATAAAATTAAGCAAGAACCCTTTTCAGATATTAAAGAATATAACTATGACAATGTTTCAAAAAATATAGTTTCAAACATAATTACTCATTTAACTAGAATTAAGAAGTATGAATAAGAAAAGATATTTGTTTATATCACCATATTTTTATCCAGAAATATTGCCAATTAATAATTTTTTTAGAGAATTATCTAAAACAAAGGATGTTATAGTTTTAACGTCTTTGCCAAGTTATAGAAAAAACAGTTTTTATGACGGATATAATTACTTAGGACCTTACAAAGAAAGATATGGAAATATTCAGATAATTAGAGTTCCTGTAATTCCAAGGTTAGGCAATACAAAGTTTTTAATTTTGCTCTTTTATTTTAGCTTTTTCCTTATGTCTTTTTTTGTAGGAGTAATTATAGCTATTAAAAATAGAGGTAAAATTATTGACATAATGTCTTTTGGGGGGTCTCCAGTATTTACTGGGTATATAGGGATCTTAATGTCTTTTATAGCAAAGTGTTCAAGTTCAATTTGGATACAAGATATATGGCCAGAGGCAATTATATCAACAGTTGGTTTAAAAAATAGATTTTTTTTAAAAATGATAGATAACCTTCAAGAAATTATGTGGAGTAAATCTGATAAAATTTATTGCCAGTCAGAAGTATTATTTAATTTTATAAAAAAGAAATTTCCTTCCAAAAAATCTTATTTGCTACATAACACATCAGGTATAAAAGACAAGCCTGTAAAAAATATTAAAAAGAAAATAGAATTTTCAAAATTAAATTTGGTATATGCTGGTCAAATTGGATTTGGTCAAAATTTGGAAAATATTCTATATTCACTTACTTTCAATCAAAATCAAAATATAATCCTTTATCTCTGTGGTGAGGGAGCAGCAAAAGAAAATTTGGTAGCAAAATATAGAAGCAAAAATATTATTTTTCTTAATTGGCTAGAGGAAGATGAGATGTTCAAATTATTTGAAAAATGTCATATGGCCTTGGTATCATTAAACGCTGTTGGAAGACAAAGTTTAATTCTTCCAGGTAAGGTTCAAGCTTATGTAGAGATGAATTTACCAATTTTATCAATCAATTCAGGTGCAACAAATGAATTTGTTGAAAAAAATCAAATTGGTTATTCAATAAGAGCAAATGAAGATTGTTTAAAAGATGAAATTTATAAAATAAAAAAAATTATAACTAATAAACTATACGATAATTGGTTAAAAAATTTAAATAAAATTAACAAGTCTGTATTTAATAAAAAATTAATAGTAGATAAATACTTAATTTCCCATAATTAAATAAAATATGAAACATTTAAATATAGATTTTTTAAAATTAATTAAAATATTCATATTTTGTAATATTACCTATTCATCAAATATTTTTCTTTTATCACAAAGATTTCATAATAAAGAGATTTTTGTAGAACTTGCCCTAATTTATGCAATTTTTTATTCTTTATATACAATATTAGGAGGTTCAATAAGACTAATAAATGAACAGCATATTAATGACCATCAAATATATTCATCCCTTTTACTAAGATCTTTTGCTAGTTTTTTAATAATAACTATTTTATTTTTATATCAAGAATTTATCATAGTTATATTAATTTTGAGAAAAACATGCGAGTGGATTATCGATCCATTAATTTCTTTTTTAAAAAATTATAAAATAACAAAGTTTTTAATATTGGTTTTATTTGATTTTTCTTTATTATTTTTATTGGTTTTTAAAATATTTGATAATAATTATATCTACTTGTTTTGGGCAATAATACCTTTATTGGGCTCGATGTATTTATTTATTGTTGGAAGATTATTTCAATATAATATAATGGCAATCATCGCAAAAATAAAACCAAGTTACTTGAATGCGCTAGTAGGATTTGATGGTCCTAGTGCTATATTAGCAATATTATTTAGATATTTAGTAAAATTAAAAATGTCACTTTTTTTAATTGATGCTTTATTTATTACAATGATTTTCAGTTCAGCAACAACATTCATAGTTAAAATATTTCTACCTATTTATAAATCATCAAAAATTCCAAAAATTCTAACAAAAAGAAGTAATAATTTTTTTCTCATCTATAATTCAATTATTCTACTTATGTTAGTTCCGTTCTCTGAGATACTTCCATTAGAAGTCTGTTTGATTGTATTTTTATTTTTCTGGATTATTCAAATAATATCTGTCTTTTATAGGCAAATATTAATTAATTACAACCACACTAAAAATGTTTTTATTATTGAAGTCATAAGTGGAACTCTCACTGCTTCTATGTTAATTATGTTCACGTATTTAGATTTATACTCGTTAATTGGTTGGTTTTATGTAATAAACGCTTTTAATAATTGGATATTATATGGTTTATATGCTAGGAAAAATCTTCTTTTATAGGATTTCAATTGCAAATGTGATCCTTGGGATGATGGCATACATATTGTTACAAAACAATAATTTATCAACTTCATCTTCAATGATTTTCCTAATATCATGTTTGTTTATGAATCATTGTTGTTTATCAAAAAAAACAACTTCTATATCGTTTATGCTTTGGTTTTTTATGTTTGGTGGATTTTTAATTCACCCAATAATTTATTTATATTTAGGGCAAAATTACTTTTTAAATGATTATATTTGGTATGGCACTTCAGTCTTTTTTGCATTGGGGTTTTCATCTTTAGTTGCTATATATCTTTTTCCATCTGAATATAAAAACTTATCTTTTAATAAACTTCCTGACACTAAAATTCTATTAATTATAAAATTAATATTGCTTTTTATTATTATTTTGATTTGTTTCTTAAATGTGAATTTTTTTTTGTTTTACAGGGGAGCAGAAAATATTGACATTCACAACAAGTATATAATTATTTTACTAAAATTTTCACTATTGATATTTTTCCCACTCATCGCTTGCTGGATTTATCACAATTCATTTAAAGAAAGAATAAACTTAAACCTTATCATATTCTTTTTTACAAATTGTCTAATTATATCTGCGTATGGAAGTAGGGCAGCAATATTACTATTCTTGTTTTTGTTATATGAAATTTTCAAAAGGAATTATAAAATAAACAGTTTTTTAATTTTTGCTTTTTTAACAATAACTATTACGAGTCTTTTTTTTGTATCATCACAAAGAGGAGAATTATACTCTGATACCCAAGTTCAAAGTCAAAAAAAAGATATTGATAAAGATCAAAGCAATAATAAGCAAGATAAAAATTATTCGTTTAATTCACATATTTTAAATTCCCTAGGACCAGGCACTAAGTTAGGCAATGATTTTTTGCAAATTAAAATTATTGAAGAAAAAAACAAATCAACACATGCATATTTAAAAATTCAAGAATTTAATTTTCACATCACAGAATATGTTTTAGGATTTGAAAATTTTTTAGTTAGATTTTTAGGTGCAGATGGGGTTTATTTTGTTCAAAACTCAATAAGGAAATTAAATCAAGATGAGTTAACAAGATTAAAAGAAAAAATTCTCACTGAAAAAAGACTGAAAAATAAGTTATCTTATTATGATGATCTAATGTTACCAAAGGAAACAAAAAGAGTGATGCAAGAAAAGCAAAATAGTGGTCTTAACATCGCTAATCTTCCTGGTGCCGTTGGTTTTCTTTCAATTTTTATGGGGCCATTTGTTATATTTATAGTACTTTTTAAAATTTTCACTATTTTAAATTTAATAGAGTATATGACCACTGTAATTTTTAAACAATATTGGACTTTTGCTTTCATAATAAACATGGTCCTTGTAACAAGGTTTGTAAATTTTGGAATTTATTTTGCAGATTCATATAAAATAATTTTGGCTTTGTCTTTATCAATATCTTTTTTTTGGTGCATCTATTATATGAGACTTCCTATAAATAAGTATGTTTTTAATTTTAAAAACAACTAACTTGTCACTTTAAAAAAATTTATTATTTTTATAAATTATAAAGGTCTATCTTATGAATAACTTAAATAATAAAATAAAAGAATATTTAAATAAAAAAAATAGATTTTTTAAATCATTAATAATCATAATTATGGACATATTTTTTTGTTTTGTTTCGGTGATTTTATCATTTTATTTAAGATTAGGTGATATACATTACGAGACATTTAATTTATCGATTGTATTTGTCTTAAGTATAGTTCTTTTAGTCACTATATTTAAATATAGTGGCCTATATAATATTATAGTAAGGTATTCACAAATAGCTTTAGACACTGCAGTTCTCAAGGGTATGATTTTTTATAGTGTTATCTTTTTCTCTATAATTTTTCTTTATGGGATAGATAACGTACCTAGAACAATAGGAATAATTCAACCAATAGTTTTATTATTTTTTCTGTTATCCTATAGATATTTTGTCTTAATTATATTGGAACAACTTGTTAAAAATTCAAACGAAGTTAGAGAAACTGATCAAAAAATTTTAATATATGGTTTTAATGATCAAGGAAGAAAGTTTGTGTCTATGTTTGGTGATACGTCAAATTATAAAATTGAAGGTTTTATAGATAATGATAGAAACTTAAGAAATTACTCGGCTCGAGGTATTAAAATTTATCATTTTGATGATCTAAAAAATCTATTAATAAAAAAAAAAATATCACTTATTTTATTGGCATTTTCTGAATACAATAGAAATAAGAAAAATAATATTATTGAGAGATTATTAGAATTTAATATAAAGGTTCAATCGATACCAGATTTAGCTGAATTTAAAAACAAAAAATTAAAAATAGATAATACTACTGAATTAGAAATTGAAGACATTCTTGGAAGAGAAGAAGTTGTAATAGAAGATAATTTACCTTCAAATTATCTTAATCAAGCTGTGATTTTAGTCACAGGTGCAGGTGGCTCTATTGGAAGTAAAATATGTGAAGAATTAATAAATTTTAAACCTAGTATTCTAGTGCTTCTTGATAATAGCGAATTAGCATTGTATAACATTCATAAAACATTATCCTCAATAAAAAACACAGGTACTAAAATTGTACCTATTTTAGGATCAATACAGGATGAAACAAAAATTGAAATTATTTTTTCTGTTTGGAAACCAAGTGTCATTTTCCATGCCGCAGCATATAAACATGTCCCTATTGTAGAGCATAATATAATAGAGGGTTTAAATAACAATATATTTGGCACTCTAAACATTGTAAAGAAATCAATAAAGTACAATGTTAAAAAATTTGTATTAATAAGTACTGACAAAGCAGTTAGACCAACAAATATTATGGGTACAAGCAAAAGAGTAGCTGAGATGATATTGCAAGCTTATTCTGTAAAAAATACGCAAACTATATTCTCTATGGTAAGATTTGGTAATGTTTTAGGTTCGTCAGGTTCTGTTGTGCCTCTGTTTTGGAATCAAATACTTAAAGGTGGCCCAATCACAATTACGCATAAAAATATAACAAGGTTTTTTATGACTAATACTGAAGCTGTTAAACTTGTAATACAAGCCTCAGCAATTTCAACTGGGGGTGATGTTTTTGTTTTAGATATGGGTGTGCCAATTAAGATAAGAGATCTTGCCGTTAAAATGGTAAAACTTTCTGGTAAAACAATTAAAGATAAAAATAATCCTTATGGTGACATTGAAATAAAAGTTATAGGATTACGACCAGGTGAAAAGTTATATGAAGAAGTTTTGCTGGGAAATAACCCTACAAAAACTAGAAACCCAAGAATAATGAGGGCATCTGAAAAATATTTACCTCTTAAAGATTTAGATAATAAATTAACAAAATTAAAAATAAGTTTAAAATCAAATAACGTTTCTTTGTTAAAGAAAAACCTTAAGAAAATTGTACCAGAATACAAGCCGTCAAAACAAGATGTTGACTGGGTTAGTCTAAATAATTAGGAGTGGAATATTTAATTTTTAAAAGTTAAAATAATTATCATTTTATAAATCTTTACTGGAAGAGACCAATTGTTAGATAATAATACTATATTAACAATATTACTTTATTTATTTTACAGTTTTATCATAAGTTATTTTTCTATAAAAATAACATTACGGTTTTATAATAAAATTTATTATCTTTCACTAGCAAATCATAAATCTTCTTCATATCACGAGCCCCTTTTTAGGGGCGTAGGTATTACTTACATTTTACCGCTTATTCCTATAATCATATTACAGACAGATTTATTATCTTTAAGAGAAATATCAATATTACTCTGTTCGACTTTGCTAGGATATATTGACGACAAAAGAGGTCTTAGCCAAAGAATAAAGTTATTATTTCTTATTCTTATTTTCTTATCATTTAATTATGAATACATCACAATGCCAGAAAAAGGTATTACTTGGCTAATTATGCATTTAGTATTTTACATTTTTTTTGTACTTTTTTTCAATCAAATTGACGGAATTAACGGATTATCAACACTTACTTTTCTTACATTTATTTCTTTAATATTTTTCTTTACAAATTTTAAAATAATGTCTGTTTTTCTATTAGTTCCAATTGCTGTATCAATATTAGTATATTTGAATTTTAACATGAGATTAAAAAAAGTCTTACAAGGAGACTCAGGTTCTTATTTTACTGGTGCTTTTTCTTATTTAATAATTTCAAGATATGAAAATGAAATAGAAATTTTATATTCTTTATTTTTTTTATTACCATTGTTAATTGATGTTTCACTAACTTCAATTTCAAGAGTGTTATATGGAAAAAAATTATTTGAAGGTCACAGAGATAATATTTACCAACAGCTTACTGTGAAATATAAAAGACATTCCTTTGTAACTATCTCAATAATAAGCACGCAATTATTACTATCAATATTTGTTATAATTTTTTATAAGTACTTTTCATTTTATCATAGTGTTTTACTAAATCTCTTATTATTTATGTTTGTTTGCGTTCTGTGGTATAAATTTCATTTGAAATTTAATGTTAAGGAAATTTAGGTATGAGATGAAAGAAGGTGTTGTAATAATTGGGTTAGGAAAGCACGTTCAAAATAAAATTATTCCTGCCTTTAATAATCTAAGAATTCCAATTTTGGGAATAGTTACTAAAAATATCGACATTCAAACAGATTATCCAAAATATAAAGATATAAATGAAATAGTAAAACATAATTCTAATTTAAAAATCTTTATAGCGCATGAACCAAAAAATCACATCAAAATAATAAATGATTTACCAAGAAATAAATTCTCAATACTGCTAGAAAAGCCAGCTTTTATTAGTTTTAAGGATTTAGAAAATAACAAAAATATATTTAAAATACACGAAATAACCGAAGCAATGATGTATCGATTTGGAAAATCATTTGTAAAAACTAAAAATTTTTTTGATTGTAACAAGGAATTTATAAAACAGATTGATTTAAAGTTTGTATTACCAATAAGTTTTGAACAAATTAAAAATAACTTCAGAGGTCATGCGAGTAATAAAAATAATATAATTTATGAGGTGGGTTGTTATTTTTATGATTTTATGTGGTCATTGAATTTAATTCCCTATAATTTACAAATCAAAAATATAAAATATTTTTCTAATAAAACATTAAAAAAGATTAGCGCTTCAATATATATTGCATCTAATAAGTTTAAGTTTGAAATAAATTTTTGTTTTGGTTATGGATCGAGATATGAAAACAGTGTATTACTAAAAACTTCAAAACAAAGTCTGAGTTTGTCTCCGTTTTTTTGGGGAAGAAAAGGGAAGATCAATAGCGAAGAAATTGTGCATGAATTTAAAAAAAATTCTTCTTTTTTACAAAGCAATTTATACGAAAAACAAATAAAATTTTGGTTTTACGAAAAAAGATTGGGATTAAATAATGATTTAAAAAACATTGAAAGATATAGATTTGTTGCTGAAAACTTAAATAAATTAGAAAAAAAGGTTTGTGAGAATGTTTAATAAAGAGAGCACTATTATTAATTTTTTAGAAAATCATGAAGATAAACGTGGGAATATTCTTTCTATGGTCAATGAACCATGTACAAATGTATCTATTATCAAATCTAAGAAAGGAGTATTAAGGGGTAATCATTATCATAAAAAAGATTGGCATTTTATGTATGCGATCAAAGGTTATATGGAGTATTTTTTTTACTGCAATGTTCAAAAAAAAGTAAAGTATTGGTCAATTCCACCTAATAAAATCATATTCACACCTTCAATGGAAGTTCATGCAACATTTTTTCCAGTAGATTCAGAAATTATAGTTGTAAGTGGTTATGCAAGAGATCAAGAGAGTTATGAACATGATACAGTTAGAGTAAGTTTTATTGATGAAAATAATTTATTGCTTGCCAAGAAAGGTAATTTAGATTGGACCATAAAGATAAAGTAATCAAAAAATGCAGACTCTGCTTTTCAAGTAAATTAGAAAAAGTAAATGATTTTGGTAAAGTTGCGCTTGGAAATAATCTTCATAAGAACTATAAGGACGCTATAAAAGCAAAGAGTTACCCTTTATGTTTGGTAAGGTGTATACAATGTAATCACTTTCAATTAAACTTCTCGGTTAATCCTATTAATTTATATGCCAAAAATTACACCTATACATCATCAATTGGAGCTTCATTTGTAACTCATTTGAAAAAATCAGCGGATGATATTTTGGATTATTGTGAAAAAATTAAAGAAACACACAAGGTGATTGATATAGGGTCTAATGATGGCACTGCGCTTTTACCATTTAAAGATCGGGGTAACCTGGTTTTAGGTGTGGACCCAGCAAAGACTCCATCAGAAATGGCAAATAAGAAAAAAATTAAAACTATAAATAATTTTTTTTCAAAACGTTTGTCAGATGAAATCTTAGCTAAATATGGTTATTTTGATATAGTGATTTCACACAATGTACTTGCACATATTGAAGACATACATGATGTTTTTAATGGAATTAATAATATCTTAAAAGAAGGTGGTTTGCTTGTGTTTGAAATTGGTTATTTTAGATCCTTAATTGAAAATACAATTTTTGATACAATTTATCATGAGCATTTAGATTATCACACAAAAAAACCTTTAGTTAAATTTCTTACTAAAAAAGGATTTTCTATAGAACAAATAAAAGAAAATAATGTGCAGGGAGGAAGTTTAAGATTTTATTGTAAAAAAATTGATAATTTACAAGTTTCACAAGAATTAAAAACACAATTACAAAATGAAACTGATTATTTAAATAGAAAAAGGATTGAAAATTGGAGAAATCAAATCTATGTCAATATAGATAATATAAAATCAATGATTGTGTCGACTATCAATTTAGGTGGAAATATTTATGGTTTTGGCGCTCCTACAAAAGCAACTTTAATTTTAAAAATGTTTGGACATTTATCCGATAATATAAAACTCATAGTTGACGATAATCATTTAAAAGTAAACAAATATACTTCCACTTCTGCTATTAAAATTTCTTCTCATTTTCCTAAAAATATGTCTAATAAAGATATGATAATTTGTTTTGCTTGGAATTTTTATGATGAAATTTTTAACAAGTTAAAAGACACTGACGCAAAAGGTTACTTTATAAACGTAAATACTGCTGAAAGAAGGATTTTATGAACTTTTCAATTTTTGGAAATAATTTATGCGTAATAGCCCCTCATCCGGATGATGAAGTCCTAGGTTGTGGAGGTCTAATATCTAAATTAACAAAAAATAAAATTTCAGTTAACATTTTATTTGTTTCAGGACATTTGCCACCTATTTATTCAAAACAAACTTTTGAAAAAACACGTAGAGAAGCTATTAAAGCTTCAAAAATTATGGGTGTTGATAATTTAGAATTTTTAGAATTACCCGCTACATACTTGCATGAAACACCTTTAAGCATACTTAATTCAAAAATATATGATTTTATCTCACAAAACAAAGCTACATCAGTTGCTATTCCTTTCCCAGATAGACATATAGACCACAAATTGATTTTTGAGTCTAGTATGGTTGTAACTCGACCTATTGGTCAAAATTACCCAAAATTTATTTTTGCTTATGAAACTTTATCTGAAACTAGTTGGAATGCTCCCAACATTGAACCAACTTTTTCACCTGAAATTTTTGTTAATATAAATGAAGAATTTGGAACAAAAAAAAATGCTTTAAAAGCTTACACTTCTCAAATTCATGACAATCCTTCTAGGGACATTAATGCAATTGATGCTCTTGCAAGATATAGAGGTAGTCAGAATGGATACAAATATGCTGAAGCTTTCAAAATTATAAGGTATTTGGTTGATTAATAAAAACTCTATTTTAGATGTTGTATTAATTTTATGCACGTTGATAGCATCATCTCTATCAATTGCTATTTACAAGCAATCCATATTTATTGCTTTCTTATTTCTTTTCTCAATATTCCCAGTTGTAATTTATAGAACACACTTATTATTTTTTCTTAAAAGTGATGATATTATCTATAATAAACTTCGGTATTTAGTTTTTATTATACCTGTTTTTGTATTAGTATATATATTCTTTAAGACTAAAATTAATTGGATTGAATTTTTTGATAATAGTATTTTCATACTATTATCAATTTTTTTTTTATATTATTCACCTAAATTAGATAGAATAAAACAACAGAATAAGTACAATTTTTATCTGACAATTTATTCAATAATTATTACTAGTATATGCAACTCTACGTTAATAATTTTTTTTAATTTTTCTTCGTTAACAATCTTTCTTTTAATACTAATATTTACTAACTTATATTTTAACACTATCATCCAAAAAAAAATTGAAATCAATAAGATTTTTTTCTTAACGATATTTTTTTTGATGATGTTTCCTATTTTCTTTTCACTGAAAAATGGATTATTTTCACAAGATCATTTAAATTTAAATTTAAAAGAAGGAATTTTATATAAACCAATCCCAATATCACTTTATCTTATTATTTTAGTCTTGCCATTTTTAAAAAATCAATTGTTTGATAGAAGAATAATATTATTTATCTCCACCGTCTACATTGCATTATCATTGAATTTAATTGGAAATTTTTATAATTTTGAGGAGTTGAAAAACTCTTTGATTAATCAAATTCAAAATTTTGTTCCTTTTTTTGGTATTTTTATTGGACTTTATTATTTTAAAAATAATACTAGATTAAATTTCGAACGATTAGTCTTAATATTTTTAACTTTTTTTATTTTAAGCTATCTTTTATACAGTTTAGGAAAAAACTGGTTTATTTTATATCCAAATTATTTTGGATTTTTTTCGATATATCAAAATTATCAATACGTATCTACAACATTGATTTTCTTACTAATGTTTTTTTATTTAAAAATAAATATAATTAGTAAAGTAAAGTTTTTACATTTTATTTTCTTCTTAATCTTAGGACTATACGCATACTTTTCTTCATCAATTGCTAATATAATTTTATTTTACATATTTTTAATACTTCTGATATTTTATAATATAAAGAGAATTACAATTTTATTTAAGATATTATTGATTACTGTCTTTTTTATTAATTACAATATTGCTATCTATAATAATCCAATTAATGAAAAAAGAATTTTAAATACTATAAACTATTTTCAAAACTTTTCTTATCAAATCTTTTCTGAACCTAATTATGTATTTAATTTTATTAAGGCTAGGATATTATCTTTAAAAAAGGATCCTGATGGTACTGGCGGACCGCCTCCGCAAATGATTCCTGGAATACTTCATGGAAAAGAAATTATTAATTTGGATGCTCCTGTTCAAGTTGGTTCAAGCGGATTATCTCACAAATTTTCTAATATTTTAGATAAAAAAGATGTTAGTTTAGGGAGGTTTGATATTTGGAAAAGTTATTTTGATAAATTAAAAACTTTAAAAATAACTGATATTTTATTTCCTAGTTATAATCAGGTTGATGTTAAAGCACACGAAAGCCCTCATAATTATTTATTTTATATTTTAATTAATTTTGGTCTTATAAGTATGATTTTGTTACTTTCTGGCTTTATTAATTTAATTTCTTTTATTTCTGTAAAGGTTATTAAAGTGGTATTAATTAATAATCCTATTCTAATAATTTTTACAATATTTGTTTCTACTAATTTTATAAAACTTACTATAATTCAACCATACTCTGGAATATTAATGATGGTATTTTTTGGTTATTTTTATTCCTTATTAATAAAAAATGTCAAAATTGTTAATTAAAATGCACCAAGTAACGTTATAGTTGTAGTATAAATTTGGAAAGGTTTGTATAAAACACTTTAAATTATTTTAATAAAGTTATTGAGATTAGGAGTTGAATGAGAGTTTTAATTTTTGGTGTTACTGGTATGTTAGGAAATACTCTATTCAAATACCTAAATAAAAAAAATGATTATGATGTGATTGGTACGAGTAGATCTTCATCGAAAAAAGGTTATTTCAGTCAGCAATTAGTAAAGAAAATAATACACTTTGATGATATTACTTCTCAAAATTCACTTCAAAATTTTATTAATCAAGCAAACCCTGATATAGTTATTAATTGTATAGGTGTTATTAAACAACTTAAAAGCGCTTTAGATCCACTTTATACCATACCTATCAACTCTTTATTACCACATTATTTAAATAAAATATGTACTCATATGAATATTAGATTGGTTCATTTCAGTACTGATTGTGTTTTTAACGGTAAGCAAGGCTTTTATGATGAAACTGATAAGATGACAGCAAATGATTTATATGGAATGAGTAAATATCTTGGTGAAGTAAAAAGTAAAAATAGTTTGACTATAAGAACATCTATTATTGGTCACGAATTATCAACTAAAAATGGATTAGTAGAGTGGTTTTTAAGTCAAAAATCTAAGGTTTTTGGTTATAAGAATGCTTTTTTTAATGGACTACCCACTATCGAAATCGCTGAGATACTTGATAATTATTTATTGAAAGATAAGTCAATAAATGGACTTTTTCATGTTTCAGGACAAAAGATTTCAAAATTTGATCTTCTTAATATAATTAACAAAGTATACAATAAAAATATTGAAATAATCCCAACTTGTGATTTTAAAATAGATAGAACATTAAACTCAGAAAAATTTTATATAAAAACTAATTATACATCTCCAAATTGGGATAAATTAATAAAAAAAATGCATGATTTTGAGACTTTATAAAAAATTTTTAATTAAATTTGATCAAAGCTTTAAATGTTATTAAACAGTATATTAATAAAATCTATTTCGTCTGCTTTAAGTTTAGCTTTGAATTTAATTCTATTATTTTTTTTATCTAACTTTTTATCAAAATTTGAATTTGGTTTATTTAATTATTTGACCACAATCGGAAGTCTTTTGATTTTTATTTTAACGTCAGGATTTTCAAGATCTTTTGTTCATTTTTATTCTCAAAATATTTTGATAAAAAAAGAAGTTGTTGAGACTTACATAAATATAAACATATTAATAATTCTACTTTTTATTATTTTAGTTCAAGTTATTAATTTTAATAAATTTCTCAATGATTTAATTTTTGAAAAAAAAATTGAATATTTACTTATAAATCTAGGTTTATTATCTGGTTTATTAAATTATACTTTTGAAAAAGTTGGAGAAATTTATGATGCTGATCAGTTGTCTGCAAAATTTGATTATATTAAGTTAATTCTTAGGGCAATGACTGCATTGACTGTTGTTTTACTGTATTTTTTAAATTTCTTAGATTTAATAATACTTTTATTTTCTATTATAATATTAAACTTTATCAGCATATTAATATTATTAAAAAAATATTATACTTCAAAAATAATCATAAATATTTCTATCTTAAAAAATCTTTCGTCTTATTACTTTATGTTTGCACCATTTACTATTTTAATTGGATTATATGAACTATTATATAGAGTAGTTATCAGTTCTGATCTAGGAATTGAGAACCAAGGAGTTTATGGTTTTGCTTTTTTAATCTTTGCTGCATCTTCTACACCTTTCCACTCTGTTTCTAATATTTTACTATCTTACGCCTCAAGAAATAAAATTGTTTTTTCAACTGAAAAAATTAATAATTATTACCTAATATGCAATTCGATAATAATACCATTATTAGTAATTATTTCTTCTTTGATCTGTGTTTATTATAATTATTTTATAAACTTTTTATCAAATAGCACCTTTGAAATTTCAAATTTATCATTATTTGGCTTATTTTTATGGTGCGTTTTATCTACCTATGATATTTTGATATATTCATCTATAATCTCAACTGATAATTTTAAAAAATACCTAAATCTTGGTATTTTTTCTAGTATAATGCTCATCTTAATTTTGGTAGTATTTTTGCATTTTGGATTTCATTTTAATTTAGAATTTTACTTTTTATTTTTGTGTATTGCCCCACTTATCAGATTAATAGTTGGAGTTATATTGGGGTATTTACATTTTGGAAGTGAGATGCTTTTTAACATCCATCAAACTTTATTTTATTTTATTATATGTTGTACTAGTTTAATTTTATTTCACGCATATGAAAGTTTCATTTTAACTACATTTATGATTTTTATTGCATTTCTTATTTGGTTCTATAATTTACTAATTATTGATAAAGTAAGATTGAACTTGAAATAAAACAAATGTATCTTTTAAAACCTCCTTTACATTTTATTACATTTGTTTATAAAACTATTATTTAGATATCGTTGAAATACAAATTAACAATTTTGAATAGATTGTTAATCTAGTTAGAATTAGGGTTTTTTCATGAAAATTGGTTTTATTGGTGTTGGTAAATTAGGCCAAGCTTGTGCTGAAATTATTGCAGAAAAACACGAAGTTGTTGGTTATGATATTAGTAAAAGAAGACCAGCTAATTTTAAAATGGGTGATTCTATATCGGAAGCAATAATAAACAAAGATATTGTTTTTGTTGCAGTACAAACACCACATGACCCAAACTATGATGGTAAAAAACCTACTAGCCACCTTCCTCCAAAAGACTTCGATTACTCCACTGTTATTGAAGTTTTAAAACAAGTTGAAAAATTTTGCGATGAAGGACAATTAGTTGCTTTAATAAGCACTGTTTTACCTGGAACGGTAAGAAAAAAATTAGCACCAATTTTGAAAAAAACTGAACTTATCTATAATCCATATCTAATCGCAATGGGAACTGTTAAGTGGGATATGGTTAATCCAGAAATGATTATGATTGGAACTCAAGATGGGATTGATAGATCTAAAATAAAAAAAATTGAAACTCTATATGAAACAATAATACAAAATAACCCAAGATATGAATTTGGTACTTGGGAAGAAATAGAGAGTATAAAGGTATTCTACAATACTTTCATATCCGCTAAGGTTAGTCTTGTAAATATGATACAAGATGTTGCAGTCAAATTAGGCAACATAAACGCTGAATTTGTTTGTGATGCTTTGTCAGCTAGTACAAAAAGAATAATGGGTCCATCTTATATGAAACCTGGGATGGGGGACGGTGGATCTTGCCATCCTAGGGATAACATAGCTCTTAGACATCTAGCAAGAGATTTAGACATTGGTTATGATCTTTTTGATTCGGTTATGTTGTCTAGAGAAAAACAAGCCGAAAATATGGCTAAATATCTGTGTTCTTTTGGTTTACCTGTTGTCATTATTGGTAAAACATACAAACCCTTAGTTCCATATATAGATGGTTCCTCTAGTATGTTAGTGGGACATTATGTAGAAAAACAAGGGATTAAGGTGTCTTATTTAGATAAACAAACAGGAGACGAACAAATTGATAAAAAAGAAATAAGTACTTTTCTAATGGCTCATTCACCTGAAATAACATATGGCAACCAATTAGACGAAGTTAGAAAATTTCATGTAAATATAAATATAAGTGATGCGGATAAGGCAATTACAGCATCAGATAATCTATCTATTAATTTTCCAATTGGCAGTGTTATTGTTGATCCTTGGAGAAAAATGCCAAATATAGAAGGTGTTACTGTTATTCATTATGGTAATACAAGAAGTATAAATTCTTAGGAGGTAGTCAAATGATTTCTATCCTTTTGCCTTCCAGAAATAGACCAAATGAATTGACAAAAATGTATGATAGCGCTTTAGGTACAGCAGATAATGAGATTGAAGTTTGTGTATATATCGATAATGATGATAAAAGTTATAATAATATAAATACTGATATTAAAGTAATTACGGGTCCTAGAATTACTCTATCTAAAGCTTGGCAAGAAACTTATAAAATTTCTACTGGTGATGTTTTGATGCTTGGTGGGGATGACTTGATTTTTAGAAGTAAAGGATGGGACACAGCTCTGGAAGAAAAACGTAAACATTTTAAAGATGATATTGCCATGTTTTTCTTCGATGATGGTTTTTGGGGCTCAAAATTTTCTTCTCACCCTTTTTTGACAAGGAGATGGATTGAATTATCTGGTTTTTTTGTGCCACCTTACTTCGTTTCTGATTATAATGATTTATGGATAGATGAAGTTGCAACTAAAATAGATAGAAAGATTTATATTCCAGGCTTTTTAATTGAACATATGCATCCTAATTTTGGTAAATCAAAATTGGATGCAACTCATAATGAAAGGCTTCAAAGGGAAAAAGTTAAAAAAAACAATCCTAGAGACATTTATAATGAAACAAAACTAGAGAGAGAAAATAATATAAAAATACTTAACGAAGCAAAAAATCATAATACAATTATTGGTAGTTTTTTTATAATTTATTCCAAATTAATCATCCCTTTTTCAATTATAAGGATGTATTTTTTAAGAATAAAGTATAAATTATTTAAAATTTTTTTATAATTTATTTTATAACAAAGATTTATAGCATATGATTTTTAAATTACTTTTGTTTATTTATGTTTAATTTTTTAAAACATTAAGAATACTTCTATAAAATGATTATTATAAATTGTATTTCTATTAAAGATGGTGGCGGCGTTCAAGTCATGAAAGTGTTTCTTGAACCGGTTTTAAAAAAAAAAATTAAAGGTATAACTTTTTTAGTAGATTTTGAACTTAAAGATTTT